>Ga0134099_1000980_pt1 | contig 29025 bp, 21 predicted proteins | sample 10_taG_2_FD_105482 | JGI IMG/M metagenome (GOLD analysis project Ga0134099, IMG submission 105482) | Switchgrass degrading microbial communities from high solid loading bioreactors in New Hampshire, USA - 10_41_5_180_A2 metaG | ecosystem: Engineered > Bioreactor > Semi-continuous > Anaerobic >...
TGACCGGGATATCCAGCACAAGCGGTTTCTTGGCAGCCGGACCCACAACAGTCTTGGTACTTATCTGGGAAACCGAAGGAGTGGGAAGCTCAAAGAGCTGCCGTGGGCTCAGCAGTATTTGATTCCAGGGAGAAAGGACGACCGGGCTCCCCAAGGGCCGGGCGATCTCTTTGCCCGTTTGAGCTCTCATGCCCGCCTCCACAATCGCTGTCAACCCCAGCTTCTGAGACGCGGTCAACATCACGAGAGGGTTCTGGGCGTAGTCCTTTGTCATAAGCACATTGATGGATTCGTCTGCGAGCGGGTCGGCGATTTTCTTAACCAGCCAGTTAATCACGAGAAAACACCCCCACTTAATCTGCCCACGAACCGCTTCGCCTAACTGAAAACCTCTTACAACCAGGACGCCGGCATGAGGACTATGGGGCTTCAGGGGATGAGGTATCAGCAGTTGAAGACTTACTGAGGCGAAGTAGTCTGCGGTTGATGACTCTGCGCTCCAAAGTCGTCAGCTGTCGAAGACTCCACGGCTGAGGCGTCAACAGTTGATGACTTCCCGAGCCGAAGTAGTCTCTGGTTGATGACTCTGCGCTCCAGAGTCGTCAGCTTCTGAGGACTCCTCGATCCGGGTGTCAGTAACTGATGACTTCGAGGGTAACAAGTTAACATAACTGTACATATTATGGCACACGAAGCCTATGAGTGGAGGTGCGCCCCTGTGCCACAAGACCCTGACGTTCTGCAGTTTCGTCGCCGCCGACGCTTTCCCATGTTTCCGTTCATATTCCAGATTACCCCCATTGGGTTTTTCGTCGGACTCTTCCCAAGGCGTTTCTTCTTTGCCGACGCCGGAGGCATGCAAGAAGACGATGACATGCCCCTGATTCGGCGTGTATCTGAGCAGGACTACAACTTGATGATGCGGCTCGGAATACCGGAAGTGGACGTCGCGATGGACTGGAGCCAATAGGGAAGGTTGCGTGTTCTCTTCATGGATCTCTTAGGACGGGGCTCCGATCAGGGGCCCTGTCAAATAAATGGAGCCAGCGAAGGGGCTCGAACCCTTAGCCTGCTGATTACAAATCAGCTGCTCTGCCGTTGAGCTACGCTGGCTCGAAAGACGAGTTGAACACCAATGATCGTAACCGCTACCAGGCGGTGTGTCAACAACCGCCCTGGGATGCGGGCCCGCTTCTCCTGAGAAGCCGGCATCTTGTCTTTGGACGCCTTCCGCTACCCTACAAATACACGAGGGGAGAACCCGTAGGTCCTCCCCTCAAAAACTACCGCGCTAGCCACTTGGTATGGCATCGTCAATTATCTATATATCAGGAATATAAGAACTGGGATTACACCCTAGTAAGGCAACTCGTGAGGTACACGGGAACCGTTCTTGGAATCCAAGTACCGCTCCAGTTTCCTTTTCACCCGCTGTAGGGCGTTGTCAATTGATTTCACGTGCCTTTGGAGGTCCGCGGCGATCTCCAAGTATGACTTCCCATCCAGGTATGAGTTCAGAACCTGCCACTCGAGGTCGCTCAGGATCTCAGTGATCTTGGTTTCCATGGAGCCGACTTCCTCGGTGTTGATGAGGAGCTCCTCAGGATCAAGCACCTGGTTGCCGGGCATAATGTCCAAAAGCGTCCTGTCTGAATCCTCGTCGTAGATCGGCCTGTTCAGGGATACATAGGAGTTCAGCGGGATGTGTTTTTGCCTTGTAGCTGTCTTGATTGCTGTGATTATCTGCCTCGTGATACACAGTTCGGCAAAGGCTTTGAACGAAGCCAACTTGTCGCTGCGAAAGTCCCTTATGGCCTTATAAAGCCCGATCATGCCTTCCTGGATGATGTCTTCCCTATCCGCCCCGATTAGGAAATATGACCTGGCCTTTGCTCTTACGAAGCTCTTGTACTTGTTTATCAAGTACTCCTGAGCCAAAACCGAACCTGCTCTCGCTATATCTACTACCTCTTCATCCTGCATAGCTTCAAAGGCCGAGTACATGTCCCGCTGTGGGCTAATAGCCAAGAAGCACCCCTCCCCCGGATACCTGGAGCTTTACAACTTTCTTCGCCGCCCACCACACTGCCGAATGGACAAGTCCATTATACTTTTGTAAACTGCAGCGTACAAGACACAGTGGAATACCTACTCGACGGCGTTCGACCTTTCCCTTTGCCTCCGCACCTCATAAATCGCCATGGCGCAAGCGACGCTGGCGTTCAAGCTTCCGATCCTGCCAACCATAGGTATCCTGATCAAGAAGTCGCAGCGTTCCCTCACAAGGTGGGACAGGCCCTTGCCCTCGCTGCCCACAATGAGAGCGACTCCTCCTCTAAGGTCCGTATCCCACAGGGAGTCCTTGCCTCCCGCGTCGAGCCCGTAGACCCATAAACCCCTGTCCTTGGCCCATTCAGTAAAACTGTGTATGTTAGGCACCTGGCAAATGGGCTGTCTGAATATGGCGCCCGCCGAGGACTTAGCCGCTCCCTCGCCGATCGCCGCGCTCCTTCTACGCGGGATCACCACAGCGTCGACGCCCATGGCGTACGCGGTCCTTACCAGCGCTCCGAGATTGTGTGGGTCCTGAATGCCGTCGAGCGCCAAGAAGAACGGTTGCCTTCCTGAGGGTACGCCCGCCAGTATCTCGTCCAGGCCAAGAAAGCCCACTTGTCTAACAACCGCCGCGATACCTTGGGTCTGGCGGGGAAACCTGCGGTCAAAAGCAGGAGGTTCCAGCACAGTCACCCGTACACCCGCTTCTTTGGCAAGGTTCACTGAGGACTTCACCAGGTAGTCTTGGGGCTGACCCCTGGTGATGACCTCCCGCACCGGCCACCCGCCCGAGAGGGCTTCGTGGACAGGCTGCTTCCCAAAAATCTCGATGTAGTCTTGAGATTTCGTCCCCTTATCCAACGACTTGGATCACCCGCTTCGTGTGTAGCCTCTGGCATGGCCGAAGTACTCGTCCCCCTACTGGGCGGAGGACCGGCTTTTCTTGTAGCTTTCCTGAAGCATCTCAAGAGTAGGCGCTCTTCCACACGACATTTTCCCCTCAGGACAGTACCCCAAGTCTACGCATGAAGCCCCCGCACGATAGAAGATATTTGGAGCGATCCTCCGGTATTCATCAAGTAGTTCCGTAAACATTGCCCGTATTTCCCACTGGGCTCTCTGACAACACCGGAGATTGAACATGTGCCTCAATTGTCTCGCGTTGGTGGTGATAACAAAGCGGGTTTCCGTCGCGTTGCTTAGGGCAAACCTGACGTCTTCGGCAGGCAGCCCGAGGGACAGACCTTCCCTCTGCATATCCAGGATCTCTTCCTGAAGCTTCTCGAAACGCTCTTTGAACCGCGGGTGCGCGTCGAAACTCGGGGGCGTTATGTATCTGAAATTGTCTTCTTTGACGTATCGCTGCGACTGCTGCATTTGGGAGACGTCCGGAGACGCCTGTACCGGTTCGTTGTAGTAAACTACCCCGTGGTCCTTAAGCACCTTCATGAGACGGTGCCTGTCGTTTTGTTGGCTGGATATCCTGGAGTACCCCTCAACCGCGAAAGTGGTGTACCAGTGTTCCAGAGTCCCCAGGTGCCCGGACTTGATGAGCCCTCTGATGAACTTGCCGGTCTCGGCGTCGGAAGGCTTGTCTCCCTTCAAGAGAGCCTCAAGTTGGTCTATGCCCAAGGGAGAATAACAGAGGCGAGACAACAGGATGAGCCGCTCGGTGTTTATGCCAGTCCCCATAAACGGGTAATAAAGTACTTTGGTCCGGAGGACGGCTTCTTTGGGTTTTCCGCTCGATCCCTCTTCACTACTGTTCCCGTGATTTCCGCCCGCAGGCGCGTGTCTATCTAGATCGCTATCGCTCACAGCAATCCCTCCGGTCTCTTCCTAAGCGTAACAACCGCGAACGCGGCGATGCCTTCTCCTCTTCCGATCGAACCCAGTTTTTCGGCAGTCGTGGCTTTAACTGAAACCCGCGAAGGGCTTATCTCCAGGGCTTGGCCGATCGCGTCCCTCATGGCGCCGTAGAAAGGCGAGATCTTGGGAGTCTCCGCTACCACGGTGGCGTCTACGTGCAGCACTTCAGCCTCGTCCATAAGACGCTTCCACATATCCCGCAGGAGGCCTACGCTGCAGGCTCCCGCGTATCTGGGATCGCCGGGAGGAAACCACTGGCCAATATCGCCCCTGCCCAACCCTCCTAAGATGGCATCCATCACCGCGTGGCAGAGGACATCGCCGTCAGAGTGGCCTAGAGGTCCTTTGTCCGAGGGAATAAGGACGCCGCCCAAAACGCATTTTCGGCCCGCTGTCAGAGGGTGGATGTCAAAACCGAATCCCGTAACCGTGACGCCGCCGCCGCCACACCGTTCACGAACGCGCCCTACGCGCCTGTAGCGAAAGGACCTGCCCCGTACTGTCCGTCTTGGCGGAGAATCTTCTATAAGCCTTTTCATGGCAGTCTCCAGATCCTCGGGATAGGTGATCTTTATGTTTTGGCGCTCTCCCTGGACGACCGCCACCGGATGCCCTAGCGCCTCTACAAGTTGGCTGTCATCGGTTCCAACAAACCCGCGGTCCCTGGCTTCCCGGTGGGCCCGCCTCAAGAGTCCGGCCTCAAAAACCTGGGGAGTCTGGACTGCCAAAAGAGAGTCCCGGTCCGGGGTTGACGCGACCAGCGATGTTACTGGAGTTGACCCCTGCCGGACCACCTTTATGGTGTCGGTGGGCCTCAAACCGCATATGGCCGCCAGACTGAGTTTCGCGGCAAGGAACACCCTCCTGAACAGGTCCGGCGTGAAGCACGGGCGCGCCGCGTCGTGGACGGCTATCCACCTGACATCCATGGGTATGGCGGACAAAGCCAAATAGACGGACTCTTGCCTGGAGTTGCCGCCGGGCACAAAGAGGACCGGCTTATCCGGAGTGGACATGCCGGGCAAGCCTGTCCCGGGCAGGGCAAAGCCCGAAACGGCGGACGGACCTTGCGGCATCGCGGGCGGCACCGCCACAACCACTCCCGAAACCTCGGGAAGGGCGAGAAGCCTGGAGACCGTCCACTCCAGAACCGTTTTATCGCCTATACGGGCAAACTGCTTCGGAACTTGAAGCCCCGCGCGAACCCCTTGTCCCGCCGCAGGCACAATAGCCCAAAGAGGTTCATTCAACGCCCGCGGCCCTGTTGTCAAGGTACTTAGGCTTCGCAAACACCATTCTTCCTTGCGCGGTGCTGTGAACGTTAGTGACGATCACCACGATGGATTCTCCGACGTGCTTCCTGGCCTGCTCAATTACGACCATAGTGCCGTCGTCCAAGTATCCCACACCCTGTCCCGGCTGCTTGCCTTCACGGTGCACCTCGACCGTCATTTCCTCGCCGGGGGCGACCATTAGCTTAAGAGCATTGGCCAACTGGTTTACGTTAAGAACGCCCACTTGCTGGAGTTCCGCTATCTTGGCCAGGTTATAGTCTGTGGTGATGATCATGGCCCCCGTAACCTTGGCCATCTTCAATAAGAGCGCGTCAACATCCTGATCCGACCCGGTAGGCCAGTCCCAAGTGAGGACGTCTACCGGCACATCTTTCTGCAACACGTTGAGGGTATCAAGTCCTCTTCTGCCCTTGTTGCGTTTCAGACTGTCCGCGGAATCCGCGATCCTGCGAAGCTCATCCAACACGAAGTTGGGGATGATTATCGGCCCTTCAACGAACCCAGACTTGCAGATGTCCACGATGCGTCCATCAATGATAGTGCTGGTATCCAAGAGTTTCGGTGCCGATTGAGCGGTGGGGAGTTCTCCTCTCCTGTCAGCGGGTTTGATGCCTCTGACGCTCCTTTGGGCAGCTTGACGCAGCCTGGTCGGGCTTAGGGCCATCAGATCCTCTTTCTTGCTCCGCGCCACCGCCATACCGATATAGCCAAGGAGTATCAACGCGATGGACGGCAGGAAGCTTCCCACAATCGGAATGCGGGCCAAAGACGGGGCCAACAAATTAGCAATTATAAGGCCAACAACAAGACCCCCCGCTCCGACCACAATATCCGGCAAAGAAAGCCTTACTACCCTCTGCTCTATCCAATCCACTCCGGCGCTGACCCAGCGAGCCAAGATGGGTCCCACAAAAAACATCAAGACGGCCAAGACCGCGGAAGAAAACACGATGAGACCGGCTGACTCCCATATCCCTAGCTCGTTCTTAACTAGAACGCCTATCGGTTTTATAAGGTAGAACCCTAGAATCCCGCCGATCAAAGCGCCAAAAACCGCGAAATATCGCCGAGCTTTCTCCAACCCAACACCTCCCTTTATGCTAGTTAGGACAATCCTTATTATATGCCAAAGGCCCATAGGCGCCAATTAGACCAGCCAAGGGTACGTAGTTTTCCCATATAAGCCAACTAATGCTTGCCTCAAAAGGCCGCTTCCGGGGCCGTCCGGTTTGACCTTCGACTCCAGTTAATGGTACAATACCAGATGCAAGGTGTTATGGGAGGTATGAGGATGTTTAATGTTGGAGACAAAGTTGTCTATCCCATGCACGGCGCTGGAACCATCGAAGGGGTCGAAGAGAGGGAGATCCTCGGCAAGACCCACCGCTACTACGTACTCCGTCTGCCTATCGGAGACATGAAGGTTTTGATCCCGGTGGACAACACCGAAGAGATAGGCTTGAGGGATGTCATCCCCGCTTCAGAAGTTGAGAAAGTCTTGAACGTCTTGCGTCAGGAATGCACGGCTATGTCTTCAAACTGGAACAGGCGCTACAGAAACAACTTGGAGAAAATAAAGAGCGGAGATATCTATGAAGTCGCCGACGTGGTGAGGAACCTTTCCTCCCGGGAAAAGGAAAAAGGCCTGTCCACCGGCGAACGCAAGATGCTCGACAGCGCCAAGGAAATTCTCATTTCTGAACTCATTCTCGCAGGGAACTGGGACCGCGAGGAAGCGCTCCAAAAAATAGAAACCTCTCTCTCTCTCGAAACTTAACCGCTTCTTAGCACCATTATCGCTTCCTTGACTGTTCAACGCCGCTACAGTAGAATTACGATTGTTGAGTTGAGGTGGGCGTGTGGCTCAGTGGGAGAGCATTCGGTTCGCATCCGAAAGGCCGCGGGTTCGAGTCCCGCCACGTCCACCAGATCCCCAATCGACCTCTGCGAGGTGAAAGCGACAGTGAAGGATCTCCTCTGCGATGGGTTTCAAGAGACCGTTGACGAGTGCCTCATAAGGCATAGAAGCATACTCGACATAATGAGCAAACTCACCGAATCAGCCGGCAGAGTCAACAGGGCGGTCTCCAAAGCAGTGACTACCTGCGGATGCATCCAGGTAGAAGCAGATCGGCAGAGAATACCGCCGGAACTGGATTCGCTTGAACTACTTAAGAGCCATATGAGCACTCATCTCAAGGGTAAGCTGTGTGACCACTGCGTCGAAGTATTGGAAGACGAAATCGGAAGAAATCTGTTTTACTTGGCAGCCCTCTGTAATCTCATGGGCCTAAGCCTGCATGATATCCTGGTTAAAGAGCAAGAACGCATCGCCTGCTTGGGGATGTTTAATTTTTCTTAACGCTTTTCGGCGCGCGGTTTTGCTTCCTGTGAAATCGGTCTATCCAAGGCGTTTCGTACCGCTTCCTCGACGGACGAAACGCCTATCGTTTTCACCGGGCCACGGTACTTCTTCTTGAAGGCCATAGGGACGAGCAGTTCAACAAAACCGTTTCGTGCCGCTTCTTTCACCCTGTCCTCCATGCGCGATACCATCCTGATCTCTCCCGATAGACCTATCTCGCCGAAACAAGCCAGGCCGGGCTTAACAGGAATATCATGGTAGCTGGACATTACCGCGATAGCGCACGCAAGATCGATCCCCGGCTCGTCTACGCTAATGCCGCCCGCGATCTTGACGAACGCGTCCCTGGTGTCGAGCCCGGCGGCTATCTTCTTGGCCAGGACAGCCAGGATCAGCGCGGCTCTCTGGTGGTTTATCTCGCTGGTCACGCGCCTGGGAGCCCCATATACGCTGGAGGTCACAAGCGCTTGTACCTCCAGGCATATCGGCTGGTTTCCCTCAAGAGTCGCGGCGACGCATGACCCCACATTGCCCTCGGCTCTCTCAGAAAGGAAGATCCCCGAAGGATTGGGGACTTCGACGATGCCCCGGTCCTCCATCTGAAAAACCGCCACTTCATTGGTCGCGCCAAAACGGTTCTTCTGAGCCTTGACTATCCTGTACAAGTGGTTAACGTCTCCCTCAAAATAGAGGACCGTGTCCACAAGGTGTTCCAGGAGCCTGGGACCCGCGATACCGCCGGTCTTCACAGTGTGGCCGACCATCACCACGGTGACGCCGTGAGTTTTCGCGTATTGCTGGAGTTTCGTGGCGCAGGCCCTTACTTGCGTGGGCCCTCCCGGAAGGGACGCCTCAGACGGGTCTTCGCAGGTCTGAATAGAGTCAACGATCAAAAGACGGGGCTTAAGCTCCTGGCACAGGTCTAAGATAGCATCAACATCTTGTTCGCCGGCGAAGTATAGCTGTTCCGACTTGACGCCCAGACGGGCGGCTCTCATCCGCACTTGGCCTTGGGATTCTTCTCCTGACGTGTACAACACCCCGCCGTACCCTTTGGACACCCTGTCGGCCACCGTAAGGAGCAGCGTGGACTTACCTATCCCCGGTTCTCCGGCCAAGAGCAGCACGGAACCGGGCACAAATCCACCGCCCAAAACCCTGTCGAGTTCGGGCATGCCGCTGGCGTATCTTGTCACATCCTCCTCGGGCACCTCGGAAAGGAGGACGGGCTTGGCCCTGGTGGTCTTTACACTGGACGACAAGTCCCGCTCAAATTCTTCCTGAAGAGTGTTCCACTCTGAACACTGGGGGCACTTACCGTACCACTTGGGAGACTGAAACCCGCACGACGAACAGACATACTTGGATGAAGAACGCGGCATAGAATCCATCCCTTCTTAGATCAGGAATTCTACGCCGCGTTCGAGGCTTCCTTTACCCGGCGACCGGACTTCTACTCGGTAACCGGGCTTCCCGGCGCGGTCTTGTCAGTGGGCGTGAAGGTGAAGCGGCCTTCCTCATCCACGTCCACCACAACTATATCTCCGGGCTGAATATCGCCCCTTATCACCTTATCGGACAGGGGGTCCTCAACAAGCCTTTGGATGGCTCGTCTTAGAGGCCTCGCGCCATAGTCGGCGTCGGTGCCTTCGGCGACAAGTTTCTCCTTGGCCTTGTCGGTAACGGACACGGAAATGTCGGAGGACTCCCGCAGCCGGTCCTCAACCGCTTTAAGCTGGATGTCCACGATGGACTTCAGGTGCTCCGCGGTGAGAGCGTGGAACACGATGATTTCGTCCACCCTGTTGATGAACTCGGGCCTGAAGATGGACTTGACCGCGTCCATCACCCTGTCTTTCATCTCGGCATGGGCCTTTTCCGTGTCCCTTTGGGCAGTAAACCCTAAGACCGCCTTCCCGTGGATGACCTCGGCTCCCGCGTTAGACGTCATGATAATCACGGTGTTGCGGAAGTCCACAGTCCGTCCTCTGGCTTCCGTCAACCTTCCGTCCTCAAGGACCTGAAGCAAGACGTTGAACACATCCGGATGGGCCTTCTCGATTTCATCCAAGAGCACAACCGAGTACGGCTTTCTCCTCACGGCCTCGGTGAGCTGGCCGCCCTCGTCATATCCAACGTATCCCGGCGGGGCTCCTACCAGCCTGGACACTGTGTGCCGCTCCTGATATTCGGACATATCCAGCCGGATCATAGCGTCCTCGTCGTTGAACAGCGCCTCGGCCAAAGTACGCGCCAGCTCGGTCTTGCCTACCCCGGTAGGACCCAGGAAGATGAACGAACCTATGGGCCGTTTGGGATCCTTCAGCCCGGCCCTGGAACGGCGTATAGCCCGGGCAACCGCGGCTACGGCCTCGTCCTGGCCCACTACCCGCTTGTGGAGTTCCTCCTCGAGGTTAAGGAGCCGCTCGCTCTCGGTAGTAGCCAGCCTCTTGACGGGAATCCCCGTCCAATCGGCCACTACCGCGGCGATATCCTCAGCGGTAACCGTGGACTTGACCGGCACGTCCACATCCTGCCAAGTCTTCTTCTTTTCCATCAGCTGCTTCTTCAGTTCTTGTTCCTTGTCCCGGAACTCGGCCGCCTTCTCGAACTGCTGAGCCGCCACCGCGGCGTCCTTTTCCCTGCTCACTCTCTCAATTTCGGCTTCCAGGTCCTTAAGGTCATTTGGCGTCTCGAAAGCCTTCATTCTGACTCTGGAACCTGCCTCGTCGATCAAGTCTATGGCCTTGTCGGGCAGGAACCTGTCGGTCACGTACCTATCTGACAGCCGCGCGGCGCTTTCCAAGGCCTCGTCCGTATACTTCACCCTGTGATGCGCTTCATAGCGGTCCCTCAAGCCCTGCAGGATGGATATGGTCTCCTCGACTGTCGGCTCATCCACGGTCACGGGCTGGAACCTGCGCTCCAAAGCGGCGTCCTTTTCTACGTGCTTGCGGTACTCATCCAGCGTGGTCGCCCCAATGCACTGGAGTTCCCCTCTCGCCAGCATGGGTTTTAGGATGCTGGAAGCGTCGATGGCTCCTTCGGCGCCGCCCGCTCCGATTATGGTGTGCATTTCGTCGATGAACAGGATGATGTCTCCCGCCCTGCGTATCTCATCCAAAACCTTCTTGAGGCGTTCTTCAAACTCGCCCCTGTACTTGGTGCCGGCGACCAGAGCCGCGAGGTCCAAAGTCACAACCCTTCGGCCTTTGAGCATCTCGGGAACCTTGCCGTCCACGATGGCTTGCGCCAGTCCCTCAACGACCGCCGTCTTGCCTACGCCGGGCTCGCCGATGAGCACCGGGTTGTTCTTGGTCCTCCGCGACAGTATCTGGATTACCCTCTCGATCTCCTTGTCGCGGCCTATGACCGGATCCAGTTTCCCTTGACGGGCCAACTCATTGAGGTCCCGTCCGTAGGTGTCCAAGGTCGGCGTCCTCTTGGAGTCGCCCCTTCTGCCGCTTCCTCCGGCTTGATAACCCTGTCCGGCGGAGCCGCTCGGAGCGCCTCCTATGGACCCGCCCACGCGTTTGACCACTTCCTGGCGGGCTGTCTCCAGGTCGGCACCCAGCCTCCGAAGGATGTCCCCACCCAGGCCTTCCTCTTCTCTGAGCAAGGCAAGGAGCAGGTGCTCTGTACCTATCCACGTGTGCCCCATGGCAACCGACTCTTCGGCCGCGAACTGGATCACTCTCTTGGCGGCGGGAGTAGCCGCCTCAACACCTGTTGTGGCGGGTCCGCCCTGGGCGGCGTTGTTCGCTTCTTCATAGGCTTCTTTGGGGTTGACGCCCATTGCCTTCATAACTTGAACAGCCAGGCTCTCTTGTTGCCTCAAGAGACCCAGCAGAATATGCTCGGTATCCATAGCCTCGGCCCCGCGAGCCCTGGCTTCCTCTTGCGCCCAAGTAAGAACGCTCATGGCGCGTTCGGTATATCTGGGTTTCCCGTTCACGAGACTACCTCCTTCTCAGTTCTCCTCCAAAGACAAACGAAAACCCACAAAACTTAGCTGCTAACGTGGTGTCTTATCAGTTCGGCCCGTTTGACGTCTCGTTCTTCCGGAGCCATATCCCTGCCGGCCACCCTCTGCACGAAACCGGGTTGGGCCAACACAAGTATCTCGTTGATCTTCCTGACGTTCATCTGGGGCAGCATTTCCAACTCCACACCGAGCCTTACATCGGACCAAAGCCTGACGGCCTCACCGGAAGACATGCTTCTGGCGTTAGCAAGTATTCCCCATGCTCGGAAAATGCGATCCTCAAGCTCGGTCCTGCGGGTCTTGTACAGGTTCTCCCGGAACCGTTTCTCTTCCGCTACGACTTGCTTTCCGACCAATGAAAGGTTCTCGATGATCTCCTTTTCCGTCTGTCCCAAGGTTATCTGGTTTGATATCTGAAAGACGTTGCCTTTTCCCTCTGTTCCTTCCCCGTATAGACCCCTTACGACAAGGCCCAGCTTGTTCACTGCCGCCAAGACCCTGGCGACCTCGTCGCCTATGGCCAGAGCCGGCAAGTGCACCATAACGGAAGCCCTGAGGCCCGTCCCGGCGTTCGTGGGACACGCTGTTAGAAATCCGATAGTATCGTCGTAAGCGAAGTCCAGCCCTTCATCCAAGAGGTCGTCGGTGCCGCTCGCTGTGATATACGCCTCGTCAAGCTCTAACCCGGAAAAAAGGCACTGGATCCTTAGGTGGTCCTCCTCGTTAACCATTACTGACACCCGCTCGTCCCGCCTGGTCGCCAGCCCTTTACCGGGTCCCGGTTCGGCGTGCTGAGGGCTCATGAGATGCTTTTCCACCAAGACCTGACGGTCGCGGCTGTTGAGTTCTGACAGATCGATGGTGGTGAGTTCTCCCCACGTGCCTTTCTTGTTGACCGACTCGATGACCTTGAAGACCCTGTCCATCACGTCTCTGGCGGCCCGCTCTTCCAAGAGGTGAGGGAAAGGCGTGTCGCGAAGGTTTCTGGCAAGCCTAACCCTTGAGGAGATCACGACATCGGCCAGATTGCCGCTGCCGTCCATCCAGGGAGAAGATGAGCTGCCGACAATGCTCTCTAGTATTTCTTTGCGTTCGTCCTTCACGCTTCTCCACCCCTTGCCGCCTTTTCGAGTTCGCGGATCCTATCCCTTATCTCCGCCGCTCTTTCGTACGCCTCTTTGGCGACCGCCTCGGCCAGTTCCGCCTTTAATTGTTCCAATTCCCTTCTTATTTTGGCCGCGCCGCTTGAGCGGGCGGGAGCTTTTCCAACATGTCTCTCCGAACCGTGGATACGCCGGAGGAGGGGGTCAAGCCTGTCCTCAAAAGTCTCGTAGCACCTTGAGCAACCCAACCGTCCGGCCCGCGCGAAGTCCCTGTAGCTCATGCCGCAGACAGGGCACCTCCGCTCCCTTCCCGACGGTTCCAAGACGGGCGCGCCGGACACTTGCGATCCCAGGAGTGCCGACAGAAGGTTGTTGATGGAGAAGGCAGGCTGGAATAAGAAGTTTAGGACTCCTTTCTTTTCGGCGCATTCCCTACACAGGTTCATAACAACCTTCCTGCCGTTTTGAACCTGTTCAAAATGGACAACGGCGGGCGCCTTGCCGCACTCCTCGCACATCATGGCCCTCACTCTCCCTTTTCGTCTTCGGGTTCAACGGAGAAATAGGCGTTCAGCATGGCCTTAAGCACGTTGGCCCTTATCATGTCTCTGCTCGGAAGCGCCATGAGCAGGACGTTCCTGGACAAGGCCGCCCTCATGACGTGGTAGGTACGGTCGTCCATGAATCCTTCGTCGCGAAGCCTATCCAAGTAGCCATAGGCTTCCTGCTGGCTCACGTATTCCCCAATATCCCTTATCAGTTGACGTATGTCATCGTCCTCCAGGTTTACGCGCCTTAGGCGGATGTAGCCGCCGCCGCCCCTTCGGGACTCGATGATGAATCCCTTTTCCGGAGAAAACCTGGACGTTATGACGTAGGATATCTGGGACGGCGCGCAGCGGAACATTTCCGCCAAAAGCGCCCTTTGTATTTCGGCTACACCTTCTCCCTCAGCGATCAAGGAGTTGATGTAGTCCTCGATGATATCCGCCAGACTCGGCAACTCCCTTCGCCTCGCTTTCACTTTTCTTTCCGGTTCTAGTTCGGGGACCCTCCGGCACCCCGGAAGGTCTAGTTCCGGTTTGAGAGTTTATCTTTGTCTTTCCTTGACCTTCATACACATATTATCGCTTTCCCGCAGGATTTCAATACCTTTGTTGGATAAATGGCTAAGGGACCCGCGATTTACGAGTTTAGCGGAAATCGAACACCTGGCATACGCGGAACTTCAAGTACTCGGTCTCAGGGACGCCCAGGACTACCGGATGGTCGGCCCGCTGGCCCCGCCTTTCCACAATGCGGACCGTCTTCCTGCAATCCCTGGCGGCGTCCTCCAGCATCTCATCGAATTCTTCCTTGGTTACGTGCTGAGAGCAGGACGAAGTGCACAGGAAGCCGCCGTCTTTGACTATCTTCATCGCCCTGAGGTTGATCTCTTTGTATCCGGCAAGGGCTCTCTCCAGCATCTTTCGGGACCTCGCGAAAGCGGGCGGATCGAGCATGACCACGTCGAACTGTTGGTTCCCCGCTTCGAATTCCCGCAACACGTCAAACACGTTGGCCACCCTAAAGAACATCGCGCCATTAAGCCCGTTTCTGGTCGCCGCCGCCCTGGCCAAGTCCAAGGCCGCGTCGGAAACGTCCACACACAGCACCTGCTCGGCGCCGGCCAAGGCTGCCGACAAGCCGAACCCGCCGGAGTACGAGAAGGCGTCCAGCACTGTCTTCCCCTCGCAAAGAGCTCTGATCGCGAACCTATTGTCGGTCTGGTCCAAGAAATACCCGGTCTTCTGCCCCTTCTGGACGTCCACAACCACGGTCACGCCGTTTTCGTCCATCTCGACCACCGGGTCAAAAGGTTGACCGACGAACCCGGACGTTTGCTTAAGCCCTTCCAGTTCTCTAACCGGCGCGTCGTTTCGCTCGTAGATCCCTTTCGGCTCCGCGAATTCCGAGAGCGCGCTGACGATGTCTTCTTTCCACCGGTCGATGCCAAGGGTAAGCGTCTGAAACACGATGTAACCGCCGAAGCAGTCGACTATTAAGCCGGGAAGAAAGTCTCCCTCAGAAAACACTAGGCGATAGCCTTTGGGGCTTTGCCCTAACGGACCCGTCTCACCGTACAGAGACTTGCGGTACAAAATGGCCTGCCGCACGCGCTCCCGGATAAAAGCTCCGTTTATCTCGACGTCGTGCCGGGTCAAGAGCCTCACCGTTATGGCGGACAGCGGGTTCATGTAACCCAGTCCCACAAACTTGTCACGACGGTCCCTGACCTCTACGATGTCTCCGGGCTCCACGTGCCCGTCCACCGAAGCGATCTCGTTGGAGAACACCCACGGATGGCCTTGCAGGACCCTGTGCCTCGCGTTGGGCGTCAACCGGACAACCGGTCTTGATCTCGCGTCGGCCATGTCAGTGTCCCTGCAAGTAACGCTCAGCGGACCAAGCCGCGATGGCGCCGTCTCCTACGGCCGTGGCCACCTGCCGCAGGGTTTTTTCACGAATATCGCCCGCCGCGAAAAGGCCGGGCGTTTTTGTGGTCATGTCCTCGTTGGTCTTTACGAAACCGCTTTCGGAAAGGTCCACCAAACCTTCTACGGGTTTCACGTTGGGCTCCCAACCGATGTAAAGGAACAGGCCGTCCACAGGTATTTCAGAGGTTGTGCCTGACTTGCGGTTCAGTACGACAATGGAAGTGACTCTCTCGTCACCCCTGACTTCCTCCACTGTGGACGATAGTAGGAATCTCACCTTCGGATTAGCCCTCACTCTGTTTACCGAAGCCAGAGACGCTCTGAACTCGTCGCGCCGGTGGATCAGGATTACCTCGGACGCGAAACGGGTGAGGAAGTCCGCTTCCGTCATAGCCGAGTCTCCTCCGCCTATGACAGCGACCTTCTTTCCTCTAAAAAGCGCTCCGTCACAAGTAGCGCAGAAGCTTACGCCTTTTCCTATAAGGCGGTCCTCGCCGGGTACCCCAAGGCGCTTTGGCGACGTGCCCGCGGCATATATGACGGCCTTGGCCAAGTAGTCTTCGCCGCCCGACCTCACCTTAAAAACGCCGTCCTCCAGGCTTACCGACCGCGCTTCGTCCCAGACTATCTTCGCGCCGAACCCCTTCGCTTGTTCGGCCATGCGGTCCATGAGCTCTTGACCCGAGACTCCGGACGGAAAACCCGGGTAGTTGTGGATCATGTCGGTGGTGATGGCGAGGCCTCCGCCCCCGGCAGGGTCCAAGAGGATGGTGTTCCACCCTGATCTCGCTGTGTAAATGGCGGCGGTCATGCCCGCCGGCCCTCCTCCCGCGATAAGAACATCGCAGTTCATGAGCCCACCTCCAGAGGAATCCGTATACGTCCAAATGCTACCATGCCAAGAAGCCGCGTCTCAATACAACCGTCGTGTTTTACACAGTCTGCCCAGGGGACACTAATCCAAAGTCATTGGCCTAATTGGAGGTGGTCGTGGTGCCGTCCAATTCCCGCAATCCGCGCGGCATGTTTAAGAGCGATAAGTGGCTTTGGATACCCGGAATCCTTCTGGCCCTCCTGCTGGCTCTAGTGATCCGCGGCCAGAGAACGACTCCCAAACCGGCCCAGTTCACGGAAGAGCCCACTATCTCCGTGTATTTTCACGAGACGGGCGAAGTAAAAAACCTACCCCTTGAGACCTACCTGCAAGGAGTGGTAGCCGCGGAAATGGACCCTTCGTGGCCGTTGGCGGCATTGGAAGCGCAAGCTATCGTGGCAAGGACCTTCACCATCAAAAAGCTGGAAGAAGGCCCCCTTCCAAACCGTAACGCGCAGGCCAGCACTGACCCCAAGGAGTTCCAGGCGTACAACGCCGACAGGATTAACGACAGAGTCAAACAGGCCGTCCAAAACACACGGGGACAAGTACTGACCCACAAGGGGCGGCCAATAATGGCATGGTTCCACGCCGCTTCGGGTGGCAAGACCGCTACCCCCGCCGAGGGACTGAACTTCAAGGGCGAAGCCACGCCTTATGTCACCCCGGTCAACGACGTCCAGCCTGAGCCCGTCCAGACCTGGACAAAGACTTTCACCAATGCCCAAGTGTCTGAGGCCTGCGCAGCCGTAGGAGTCGACGTGGGCACCGTGACCTCGATCAAGATAGGGCGCCGCGGACCCTCGGGTAGGGCAGAAACCTTGATAGTAAACGGCAAAGAAGTAAGCGCCCCTGCTTTCCGCCTTGCCATTGGGGGAACGGCGATGCGATCCACCCTCTTAGACGAGGTTTCCATGAAGGGAGACTCGATAGTGATGCGCGGGCGCGGGTACGGCCACGGTGTCGGGATGTCTCAGTGGGGCGCCTGGTTGATGGCCCAACGAGGCAAATCGGCCAAGGACATTGTGACCTACTACTACAAGGGAGTAAACGTCGACAAACTTTGGGAGTAGCCGCGCGGGCGTAACCGCGCCGGGGTCTGATCTGGTAGGTTAGCGGGACAACAAGCGCGTAAGACAATGAGGCAGACGACCGCTTCGCCGTCTGCCTCAGTTGGTTTTGATGAACGGAAGAACAGGCACTCGCCGTTCCGCCGGTTACTTCTGAGCAGCTTCTCTCGCTTTCTTGGCTTCTTCTATGATGGTCTCGGCTATGTTTGCCGGCACCTCTTCATAGTGGTCAAACTCCATGGTGAATAGCCCGCGTCCCTGGGTCATGGACCTTAGGTCTATGGCGTACTTCTGGACTTCCGCCAAAGGAGCGGTGGCCTTAATGACCTGGATATGACCCTTGGTCTCCATGCCGTGAATGCGGCCGCGCTTCTTGTTGAGGTCGCCCATTATGTCGCCCATGTACTGCTCAGGAACGGTGACTTCCAGCCTCACGATGGGCTCCAGGATAATCGGCTGGGCTTCCATGCAACCCTTCTTGAAGGCCAAGGAAGCCGCCAGTTTAAACGCCATTTCTGATGAGTCGACCGGGTGGAAGCTTCCGTCATACAGGGTGGCTTTCAGGTTCACTACCGGATACCCGGCCAAGACGCCTTCCTGCATGGCCTCGCGAAGACCCTTCTCAACCGCGGGGATAAACTGCCTGGGAACCGCGCCGCCGAAAATCTTGTCCACAAACTCAAACTCCTTGTCAGGCAACGGCTCAAACTCTATCCAGACATGGCCGAACTGCCCGCGGCCTCCGGTCTGTTTCTTGTGCCGGCCTTCAGCCTTGGAGGTACCCTTGATGGTCTCCCTGTAGGGGATCTTGGGGCTGGTGAGGTCGACGTCCACCCCAAACTTCCTCTTCAGTTTTCCTGTGGTAACGTCAACGTGTACCTCTCCAAGACCGTAAAGGATGGTCTCGGACGTCTCCGCGCCTCTCTCCACTCGGATGGTGGGATCTTCCTCGGTAAGCCTGGTAAGACCGGCTGAGATCTTGTCTTCGTCGCCCTTCGTCTTGGGGTGAACCGCGACCGAGTAAACCGGAGCCGGGAACTTGATCGCGGGGAATACTACCGGTTCTTCCTGTTTGCACAAGGTGTCTCCGGTCAGGGTCTCCTGAAGTTTGGCTACGGCCCCGATGTCGCCCGCTGTAACGAAAGGCACCGGTTCCTGGCTCTTGCCCTTTACGCTGTAGAGCTGGCCGACCCTTTCGACTTTACCCCTACTTGAGTTAAGGCACGGGACGTTGGACATGAACTTGCCCGAGTACACCCGGAATAGCGTCAGCTTGCCAACGTAGGGATCCGCGGTCGTCTTGAAGACCAGAGCGGAGAAGGGAGCGGCATCGCTCGGCTCGCGAGTGACCTCGGTATCCTGTCCCGGTACCTTGCCGGTAACCGCGGGAACATCCTTGGGCGAGGGCATGTAGTCCACAACCGCGTCTAGAACTTGCGCCACGCCAATCATCTTGGCGGCGGAAACCGGCACGGCCAAGAACACCTTGCCGGCTATTGACGCCAACCTCAATCCGCGGATGATCTCTTCGTCGCTGAGATCGCCCTCTTCCAGGTACTTCTCCATCAACTCGTCGTCGCCATCGCAAGCGGCTTCCTTTAGCTTCTCTTTGACGTCGGCGATGGCGGCGGCCATATCGCCGGGCACCGCGGTCTCGGTAGCCTTTCCGTCCGCGCCGAAGGTGAAAGCCTTGTTCCTTATGACATCCACAAGGCCCTTGAAGTTCGCTTGCTTTCCGATGGGCAGGTACAGGGGAATCGCCCGTCCTCCGGAAGCCTCGTTAATCTCCTTCATCACGGCGTCGAAGTCGGTGTTCTCCCTGTCCATCTTGTTGACTATGAACATGCGGGGAATCTGATACTCCACCGCGTACTGCCAGACCAGCTCGGTACCTACTTCCACTCCGCCCCCGGCGTCCACGATGATAAGGGCGCCGTCTGCGACTCTCAAGGAGGAGCGAACCTCGCCCACAAAGTCAAAGTATCCCGGAGTGTCAAGAATGTTTACTTTACGGTTCTTCCACTCGACCGGAGCGACCGACGTGGAGATCGTGGTTTTCCTTCTTATCTCCTCCGGATCAAAGTCCAACACCGATGTGCCGTCATCGACCCTGCCAAAACGGTCGTTGCCGCCTGTCAAGAACAACATAGCATCTCCCAGAGTGGTCTTTCCGGCACCGCTGTGGGAAATGAGAGTGACGTTTCGGATATTCTCAGTAGAATACTCTTTCATAAGGCATCTCCTCCTGCAGTCAAAAGGGGCAATGAGGCTCCTCGGGCATGATACCAATTACCTTTGACATGGCGCAAGTACAAACTCACCGCCGACCATGACTCCCCGCACTTCAAGCCCCATAACCTCTTCCTCGCGAGCCGCAAATAGGTCACCAGATAGGATAACCAGATCCGCGAGCTTACCTGATTCTAGGGTACCGCGAACGCTGCTCTGCCCCGCGGCGAAAGCCGCGCCCCTGGTATAGCCGGCTACAGCCTGAAACATCGACAGAGTCTCCTCCGGGTACCACGGAGCCGACTCGGGCTCGGACGGCCGCTTGCGGAAGACCGCCGAGTAAATCCCGAGCAGCGGGTCGGGGATCTCCACAGGGGCGTCGGACCCGAAGGCTAGAACCGACCCTGCTTCATGAAGCGACCTGAAGGCATATGCATAGCGGGCACGCTTGCCCCACTGACGGTCGGCCATGTACCTGTCGGCTGACGCGTGTCCGGGCTGGACCGAAGCGATCACCCCAAGCTTCCCCATACGCTTGATATCTTCAGGCAACAGCAACTGAGCGTGCTCGATCCTGTGAAAAGCCTCGGGTACCATAGGTTTGCCCCATTTCTCGATAGCGTCCAGAGCTTCGTGGCACGCCCTGTCCCCTATGGCGTGCATGGCGACCGGGAAGCCGGCTTCCACTGCCCGCCTGACGGCGTCATCAGTTTCTTCCGGACTCAGAGTCTCCAGACCGACGTACGAGTCGCTTCCTTCGTACGGCTCGAACATATAGGCGGTTGAAGCGCCGAGGGATCCGTCCTTGAACATCTTTATCGGCCCTAACCTAAGCCACTCGTCGCCTAGCCCGAACCGGAGGCCCAGCGCCCGCGCATGATCAAGGGCATCAAGCGGAATCATCATCGTAACGCGGAGCGGAAGCTGACCCCTTTCACGCATTATCTGCAAAGCCCTGAGGGTTTCGGGTCCTTCCGCTACCTGGACCGCCGTCACGCCCATTTTCAACAATTCTTTGAAGCCGCGGTCTAGGGCGGAAATCACGTGTTCGGTGTCATCGGGAGGGACCGCCCGCCATACGAGGAACTCGGCGTTATCCTGGAAGATGCCCGTGGGATTCCCGTCGGGGTCTCGAAGGATGGCGCCTCCCGGAGGTGCCGCCGTGTCGCGGGTGATTCCCGCAAGCTTCATGGCCTCCGAATTGGCCCAGCATGAATGCCCGTCTTTGCTTCCGAGGATTACCGGGTTGGCGGGGAACACTCTATCTAAGTCCTTGGCGGTGGGAAAACCTCCCCAAACATTTTTGTCCCATCCTCCGCCTCTCACCCATTCTCCGGGCTTGACTGTCAAGGCGCGCTCTCTCATGATGTCGAGCGCCTCTTCCAACGTCTTGGCAAAAAACAGGTCTATCTCGGACAATCTCTGGCAGTATTGCGCCAAGTGGATATGACAGTCCTCGAAACCGGGGTACACGGCCCTGCCTTCCAGGTCGATTCGCCTGCATCCTTTCCCGGCCAGGGCCTCAACGTGACTCAGCGGCCCCGCCATTACCACCTTTCCGTCCCTCACCAACAGGGCTTCGACCGGGGCGGGATCCTGACTGGTCCCGGTCATAGTGTAAATCGGGCCGCCGTACAACAGGGTCTCCGAGAAATGGCCGCGGCTCTCCGTCTTGTTGGACATTATGTTCACCGGTCCTTTCACTGCAAACATGGCGAAGCGCACAAAGCCCAAACCCCTCGATGCTCGAACTATGCCAATGGTGTTCTATAGATGAACTCGTCGCTCCTGCAGAAAAAGGACCCCCGGGGACGCGAACCCCGGGGGAGAGAATCCGTCATTCATCACGCTAGACATTCACCGTTACAGGCATTTATACCGTGAACTGCCTTGAGGCCTATCTCCCTTTATTAAGGAATCCAGAACTTTGTTAGGGAATCCAAAACCAAGTGGATTCGACTACTCGATAGGCTCCTCCGGTCAGGTTGGAACGAACGTCTGCCTGGTAGGTGCCGCGCGACAATCCTCTAAGCGGCACGAATATGGTCCTGGTGGCGCCTGCTTCGAGGGTCCCCAGTGACTGGCCGATTCCGACGTTGCCGAGGTATTCCTTGGCGCCCGCGACCTTGACCAGGATCTGATAGCCGTACTGGTAAGGGAGCTTCAGGTCCTTGCCGCTCGTATTCTTGATGGTCACCCTAAGTCTGGGAGTGTTGTTGAACCAGTTGGCGGGCAGGAACTCGATGGTGTACTCAACCGGTTCCTGAGCCCTCATCCAGATATAAGTCGCCGCTACAGGGTGAGCGGTGGTCTCGCCCACGAAGTAAGCCTGCACAAAGTAGGTTCCCTGCGCCATGGCCGGCAGTTTGGCCTTATAGGCCTTGCCCTCGCCGGGTTTGAAAGTTACGGTCGTCACTGTCTGAGCGTAGCTCTTGTCCGCGGCGTCACGCCATACCAGCTGTCCGTCTTTCCACAGCGCGAAATCAGTCACCATAGCGGTGGGCGTGGTCACGGTAATCGACTTTCTGGTGTCGTTAACGACGTACATGGTGATTTCGTTGGTTTCCTGCGAGTAATACAGGTAGTAATCAAGGCCGGTGCCCTTCCAAGGCTTCCAGCCCCAGCCTTCCTTTACCGGGAACGGTTGGTTGCGAAGCTTCCAATCGGCTCTCCTGTCGGTCTGGGCGGGAGCCGCAGCCACCGATGTCACGCCTAATATGAGTACCAGGACGACCGCGGCGGTGATGCAAAACACGCGTCTTAGCACTTGTGTCCTCTCCCCTTTGCTTAGTCTTGTCGAGATAAACCTTATAAACCTTGCGGCAGCCGGAAGTCATGCGTTGGGGCCATACCCTAAGGACTTCCGGACTTGGACCACACAGTTTACATAATAACAACTCCAGAGCGAGGCTCTACGTCAATGTCTGGCACATCGGGGGATTTTGTCCACCGGCACGTCGACGGGTTTCGCCGCGGCGCCACAGCCCTCACCCTTTATCCACAAGACCTGCCAGTTATCCCCAGGTTTGTCAACAGCCTGACGGCAATCGCATTATCCGGAAAATGCTCTCGCGGACTTGTACGAATATGTAGACGCCCAGCTAGAGAGGCCTGTTCCGGTCGGACCGCGGTACTATTTGGCAAGAAATCTGAACACAACCGCGCAGGCTGCAGGGAAAGCCCGCCGTCCCCCCGAATCCGAAGGCGGCGCGGCACTACTCCCGCGAGAACCGAGGCACCGGCGCCGCGGCTTCCCGTGCGGCGCGCTGCGTGGCAAGCGTCTTAGAACGTCCTAAGTCGCGGCAGGCGCTCGAAAGCGCCGGCGTATCCAAAGGAGTGGTCTTTCTGTGAAAACAGTCAAACTCGCCGTCTTGGGTGGGGGCTCATCATACCTGCCCGAACTCCTCGACGGCGTCATCAAAAAGTGGGATCAAGGAGAATTTCACGCCGAATCAATTGCCCTGGTCGACGTGCCTGAAGGGAAAGAGCGGATGGAGACGGTGGCCGCTTTCTCCCGCCGGATGATGGCCAAGAGGGGCATGCCGTGCCGCCTGGAAACTTTCCTCGACCGGCGAGAGGCGTTTGACGGCGCTTCCTTCGTGATAAGCCAGATCCGTGTCGGGGGGATGAAAGCCCGGTGGAATGACGAGCACGTACCGCTCCGGCACGGCGTCATTGGACAAGAAACGACGGGACCCGGCGGTTTCGCCAACGCGTTGCGCACGATCCCGGTTTCTTTGGATATCGCGCGCGATGTCCTTGACATATGTCCCGACGCGTGGCTGTTGAACTTCTCGAACCCTTCCGGCCTCGTCACGGAAGCGCTGGTGAGGCATTCCGGCGTGAAGACATTCGGCCTGTGCAACGTACCTATCGGTATCAAGATGGGCGTCGCCAAAGCCCTATCGGTAGATCCATCCAGAGTAAGCATGGATGTATCCGGGCTGAACCACCTTTCTTTCGTCACCGGCCTCTATCTAGATGGAAACGACGTGTTTGACCGGCTCCTAGAATCGCCCGTGCTCGCGGCTTTCCTGCAAGCCATGAAGTTTCCTCCGGAGTTCGGCCGCTACCTCCGTTACCTCCGCCTGATACCGGCAAGCTACCTTTACTACTACTGGTTCACGGACCGGGTTCTGAAAAGCCAGCTAGAAGACGTACAAAAGGGGACCGGAACGCGCGCCGATGAAGTCATGCGGGTAGAAAAGGAGTTATTCAAGGAATACGAAAAACCCGACTTAGCCGATCTGCCCTCCGACCTCAAAAAGCGGGGCGGCGCTTTCTACTCTGACGTCGCTCTTGCTGCCGTATCCGCGATCCTGCGGAACAGCCCTGTAGAAGAGGCCCTGAACGTTCAGAACCGCGGAGCCGTACCCGGCCTCGAGCCCGACGTCGTTGTGGAGGTCAGCTGCATGGTGGACGGCAGGGGACCCCAACCGCTGTCCCAGAAGCGCCTTCCAACAGAGGTGTTGGGATTAGTACGGCAAGTCAAGGGGTACGAGATACTTACGGTCAAAGCAGCGGTGGAAGGAGATGTGGAGGCGGCATTCTTCGCCCTGCTCAACCACCCGCTGGTGCCAGGAGCCGACGCAGCCCTGGCAATTCTCAAAGACATCCTTGAGACCAACCGGGAACACTTGCCGCAGTTCAAAGGAAAGAGAATCTAGCATGTATGGCCGCGGTCCCGTGTTTCGCGCGAACGGCGACAGCTAACCTTCCTGAACCGGTGCCAGAAAGCGGCGATACCTTAAAGCTGAAAGAGAGGAGGAACAACCATGAGATATGCGATGGGAGTCGACGGCGGAGCCACTAAGACCATGGTGGCAGTAGGCGACGAGTCCGGCAGAATCCTGGGGGTTGGCCTGGGCGGTCCTACGAACTACCAGGTCAACGGGATGGAACCGGCCCTCGCCAATCTCGATGAGACGGTACAGATGGCGTTGCGGTCGTCCGGGTTACAAATCGCTCAGATTGAGCAGGCCGTCTTTGGCATGGCGGGCGCGGACTTTCCGCAAGACTTCGAAGTGCTGAACCAGGCCATCTCGCGGCTCTATCCGGATCTCAAGTTCCACCTCACCAACGATACCTGGGTCGGATTCAGGGCAGGAACAGAGAAAGATTTCGGCGGAGTCGTGATCTGCGGAACCGGAGCAAACTACGCCGCCGCTGCCCCCGACGGCAGGAGGATCACCGGTCGCGGCATGGGCTACGAATGGGGCTCCGAAGGAGGCGCGGGCAGGCTCATCCAGCAAGCCATGCATTTCGCGTTTAGGTCGAACGACGGAACCGGACCCAAAACCGCGCTCGAGGAAACGGTGCTCCGCCTTCTCGAGTTTCCAAACTATGACGATCTTTCGCTGTACATGTACCAGAACCACGGGCAGTTCCGCCAGATCTACAAGAAGGTAGCCCAGATAGTACCGGCCCTGTTTGATCTGGCTTGCCGCGGTGACAAGGTGGCCCAAGACATCCTCGTCAACACCGGCACCGTCATGGGCGAGATAATCGGGGGGATGATGGCCCGCCTGGGCATGCAAGACGTACAAGCGGACGTGGTCTTAGTAGGCAGCATTTTCAACAAGGCCGTTAACCCGTTGATGGTTTCATCACTAAAGACCGCCTGCCATAGGTTAATCCCTTTTGCGACTTTCCGGCTGTTGGAGATGGAGCCGGCGGTAGGCGGATTCCTCATGGCACTTGAGGCGATGGGCGTCGACGCGAAAGGAAAGGTACGTCAGACGGCAATCGCTTCCTCCCGGGACCTTCGAAACATTAGTGATGCGGTTCCAATTGGCAATGCGGTCCCAAGTTGACATATCCCTCAGTTACACCACACCTCCTTGTGAGGCTCCATGAGACTCCCGCTCCTTTTTGGGGCATGGGCCACGAATCAGAGCGTTTACACCGTGATGAGGCGCGAGGACGAGCGGCCCTTCCCCGAGTACGCCTCAAATCGAAGCAGTGTCCGCGTTTTCGGGGGACTCGCCGGAGGCGCCTTGTGCGCTCCGCTTCCTTTTGAGGCGCTTCCATGGTGATGAGGAGCGCTGAAGGGATGGCTCCTCCTGATGAGGCGCGGGGCGGAGCATTCCGGGCTTGATGATGAGCACAGGAAGGCATTTCGGTTTGGATTCTCGGTCGCGGCGTGTCGGGAGACACGACTATGCTTCAAATCATTGCATAGTCACGAACCCAACGCCTCGATTTGAAGCGCATGGCCGCTGTCTCACGGGTTGGTGTCCCACCAGCTGGTGTCTCACCGGTTCGCTCCCCACCGGTTGACGGGCCGGAGCCGGGGTTCACGGGCCTGAGTTGGAACACTGTCTGTTAGAGTTCTACGTAAAGGAAGAAGCCCCACTCTCGTGGGGCTTCCTTAATAATTCCCGGCGGCGACCTACTCTCCCAGGCCGTCTCCAGCCAAGTACCATCGGCGCTGAAGGGCTTAACTTCCGTGTTCGGAATGGGAACGGGTGTTTCCCCTTCGCCATAGCCACCGGAAAACTTTGAAATCTCTTGTTCTCCGTTTGACAACTGAATGGAGGGAAGTTTCGCGGAACCTTTCGGCTCCGCCTAATACGCGGAACTGATTTAAGCGCAAGGGTCGAGGCCTCGACCTATTAGTACCGGTCAGCTCAACGTGTTGCCACGCTTACACACCCGGCCTATCTACCTGATAGTCTTTCAGGGGTCTTACCGGACTACTCCGTGGGAAACCTCATCTTGGGGTGGGCTTGGCGCTTAGATGCTTTCAGCGCTTATCCACTCCGTACATGGCTACCCAGCTTCTGCCGTTGGCACGACAACTGGTACACCAGAGGTACGTCCATCCAGGTCCTCTCGTATTGTGGATGGCTCCCCTCAAGTTTCCTGCGCCTGCGATGGATAGGGACCGAACTGTCTCACGACGTTCTGAACCCAGCTCACGTACCGCTTTAATCGGCGAACAGCCGAACCCTTGGAACCTGCTCCAGCTCCAGGATGCGATGAGCCGACATCGAGGTGCCAAACCTTCCCGTCGATGTGGACTCTTGGGGAAGATCAGCCTGTTATCCCCAGGGTAACTTTTATCCGTTGATTGATGGCCCTTCCACGCGGAACCACCAGGTCACTAAGCCCGACTTTCGTCTCTGCTCGAGATGTCTCTCTCGCAGTCAAGCTCCCTTCTGCCTTTACACTCCACGCGCGATTTCCAACCGCGCTGAGGGAACCTTTGGGCGCCTCCGTTACAGTTTGGGAGGCGACCGCCCCAGTCAAACTGCCCACCTGACACCGTCCCCAGACCCGTTCAGGGCCTCAGGTTAGAACTTCGTTATTTCAAGGGTGGTATTCCAAGGTTGGCTCCCCACCCCCTGACGAGAGTGGTTCTCAGCCTCCCACCTATCCTGTACATGAAACAACAAAATCCTATGTCAGGCTACAGTAAAGCTCCATGGGGTCTTTCTGTCCAGTCGCAGGTAACCTGCATCTTCACAGGTAATTCAATTTCACCGGGTCCCTCGTCGAGACAGCGCCCAGATCGTTACACCATTCGTGCGGGTCGGAACTTACCCGACAAGGAATTTCGCTACCTTAGGACCGTTATAGTTACGGCCGCCGTTCACCGGGGCTTCGGTTCAAAGCTTCGCTCGCGCTAACCTCTCCCCTTAACCTTCCGGCACTGGGCAGGTGTCAGCCCCTATACTTCGCCTTTCGGCTTTGCAGAGACCTGTGTTTTTGCTAAACAGTCGCCTGGGCCGTTTCACTGCGACCTCCTCGCGGAGGTACCCCTTATCCCGAAGTTACGGGGTCATTTTGCCGAGTTCCTTAACGAGGGTTATCCCGCGCGCCTTAGGATCCTCTCCTCGCCTACCTGTGTCGGTTTGTGGTACGGGCCCCACGTAGATTGCCGCTTCCGCGGCGCTAGAGGCTTTTCTCGACAGCCTGGGACATACCCGGTTCGGTACTTAATTTCCCTCCCCGTCACCCTTCAGAACTCCCCGAGGGATTTGCCTCCCGGGGCTTCCTTTGAGCTTGGACCGGAACCAACTCCCGGCCGGGTACTCCTATCTGTGTCCCCCCATCGCTCTACGTGGAGGTACAGGAATGTCCACCTGTTGTCCATCGTCTACGCCTTTCGGCCTCGACTTAGGTCCCGACTAACCCTGAGCGGACGAGCCTTGCCCAGGAAACCTTAGGCTTTCGGCGGGCTGGATTCTCACCAGCCTTTTCGCTACTCATACCGGCATTCTCACTTCCGTACGCTCCAGCAGTCCTTCCGGTCTACCTTCTTCGCATACGGAACGCTCCCCTACCAGATGACCCTCTCGGGTCAAATCCGCAGCGTCGGTGCCAGGCTTTAGCCCCGTGTATTGTCGGTGCGGAATTCCTCGGCCAGTGAGCTATTACGCACTCTTTTAATGGTGGCTGCTTCTAAGCCAACATCCTGGCTGTTTTAGGAATCCCACTTCCTTTTCCACTTAGCCTGAACTTAGGGACCTTATCTGGCGGTCTGGGTTCTTGCCCTCTTGACTATGAATCTTAGCACCCACAGTCTGACTCCCAAAGATGGCTTGGGCGGCATTCGGAGTTTGAATGGGTTCAGTAACCTTGTGGGGCCCCTAGCCCAACCAGTGCTCTACCTCCGCCGGCCTTACTTTGAGGCTAGCCCTAAAGCTATTTCGGGGAGAACCAGCTATCTCCGGGTTCGATTGGCATTTCACCCCTATGCACAGCTCATCCTGTGTCTTTTCAACGACAATAGGTTCGAGCCTCCACGTGGCTTTACCCACGCTTCACTCTGGCCATGCATAGCTCACCCGGCTTCGGGTCTATGCCCCGCAACTATGTCGCGCTATTCGCACTCGGTTTCCCTGCGGCTCCGGACCTTAAGTCCTTAACCTTGCTGCGGAACATAAGTCGCCGGTTCATTCTTCAATAGGCACGCCCTCAGCCCGAGCATCGCTGCTCATGAGCCTCGAACTGCTTGTAGGCACACGGTTTCAGGTTCTATTTCACTCCCCTAACAGGGGTGCTTTTCACCTTTCCCTCACGGTACTGGTTCACTATCGGTCGTCAGGGAGTATTTAGCCTTAGGAGGTGGGCCTCCCGGATTCCCGCGGGGTTAGCGTGCCCCGCGGTACTTGGGTGCCTCCCGGGAAGTCTCAAACCTTTCGCCTACAGGGCTGTTACCTCCTATGGCTCGCCGTTCCAGGCGAATTCGGCTAGGCTTGAGATTTCTGACTCCCCCGGGCCACTGCCGTGACCCATGGAAGGTCCCTCGACCCCTTACCGGCAACGCCGGCAGGCTATCACGCCGGTAAGGTTTAGGCTGTTCCCCGTTCGCTCGCCACTACTTAGGGAATCGCGTTTTGCTTTCTTTTCCCGGGGGTACTTGGATGTTTCGGTTCCCCCCGTTGCCCACGCCGCCCTATGGATTCAGACGGCGTTGACACGCTCTTCGCGTGCCGGGTTTCCCCATTCGGACATCTCCGGATCAATACCTGCTAGCGGTTCCCCGGAGCTTATCGCAGCTGACCACGTCCTTCATCGACTCCTGACGCCAAGGCATCCACCATGTGCCCTTACTACCTCGACCCTTGCGGCTTAAATCAATGCCGCGTCTCGTGAGATCCTCTCTCACTTAGGGTCACTTCTTGCGTCTTGTGATCCTAACGCGCTTAAATTACTCTGCGCATTACTTTCCCTCTCTTCAGTTGTCAAGGACCAA
>Ga0134099_1000992_pt1 | contig 28749 bp, 19 predicted proteins | sample 10_taG_2_FD_105482 | JGI IMG/M metagenome (GOLD analysis project Ga0134099, IMG submission 105482) | Switchgrass degrading microbial communities from high solid loading bioreactors in New Hampshire, USA - 10_41_5_180_A2 metaG | ecosystem: Engineered > Bioreactor > Semi-continuous > Anaerobic >...
CTCGAGCACGTAGCTGATTGCGTTGGCGCCGTCAGTCACGGCGTTCCAGCTGAGCGTCACGGGCAGGACGTTGTATCCCGCGTCGAGCGCGGCTATCGCCGGTGCAGCAGGCGGGACGGTGTCGATCAGGACGGTGCTGAAGATGACCTCCTCGCCTTCGCTGTCTAGATTGTCAACGCCCTTCACTTTCAGCACATGCCCGCCGCTGGCGAGATCAGAGCTGGGCGTGAAGGAAGTGCCCGTCGTCCAGATCGGCGGCTCGCCATCCAGGGTCACCCAGTAACCCTTGATGCCGGAGCCGGGGACTTCGGGAGCGATGTCGTCGTTCCCCGTCCACGACCAGGTGGGCCTCGAATTCGTGGTGGGCGATACCGGACTCGCGGTCGGGGTTATCACCGGTCCGCTTCTGTCCACCATAGTGGACACCGTGTTCGACACGTCGCTCGGGTTCCCGGCCGCGTCATAGGCAATCACCTTGCCCTGAATTACGTCGCCGTCAGCTGCCGCGCTTATGTCCACCGCGTAGGTGGAATTCGCGAGGCCCGGGACATCGGTCCACGAAGCGCCCCCGTCGCTGCTGTGGGAGAAGGTGTATGCCACTGAATCTGCGGTACCTGACCACGCGAATGTCACGGCCGTGTCCTTCGTGTATGGAGACAGCGCGGTCATTACGGGCGCAGCAGGGGGAGTCACGTCCACCGTCACGTACCCGGCTTCGGACGGCGCGCTTTCGTTGCCCAGGTCATCCAGGGACGTGACCTGGAGGTAGTGCTCGCCCTCGGCGAGGTCTGCGGCATGCGTGAACGAATTGGTCGCAAGCGGCGCGGCATTCAGGGAAGTCGCCGCCCCGTCGAGATACACATTGTAGCCGACGCCTGCACCGAGATCGTTCCAGCTCCATGTTGGGGTCTGATCATTCGTCGGGCTCGCTGTGAGCGGCATCGAGGGCACGGGCGGAGGAGTGGTGTCCACCGTGACCGTCTCGAAGGTCAACACCGTGCTCTCGTTGCCCGCGGCGTCCAGCGCTTTGACTGTAAGGACGTGAGGACCGTCAGGCAGCTCGTATGCAGGGGTGAATGACGTTGCAGCACTTGGTTCGGACGCCTCGCCATCCAGAGAGATCAGGTAGCTCGCTATCCCGCTCAACGCGTCGGATCCGCTCCACTGCCATGTCGGTGTCTTGTCCTTGGTGCGAAGCGGCGCCGTCGGGTCAGTAGCAGTCACCGTCGGAGGCGTCCGATCCACCGTTGTCGTGACTATGTTGGAATCGAGGCTGGCATTGCCTGCCGCGTCATATGCCACGACTTTGGCCCGTATTACTGTGCCGTCTGTGGCACCAGAGATATCCATCGTGTAAGCGGGTGACGAAAGACTGGTGATGCTTGCCCAGGTCGGAGCACCAGCTATGTTGTAATAGAAGGTGTAGCTCACCGCGTCCGCAGGAGCCGACCAGGCAAACGGCAGGCTGGTTAATCTAGTGTACTGCGGCAATTCGGTGACGAGGGGCGCCACCGGCCCGGTAAGATCGACCACCACAGTCCCTGCCGGGGATCGATCGCTTTCATTCCCTACATCGTCGACGGAAGTCACCTGAAGGCGGTGCTCTCCTTCAGAAAGGGGATCGGTATGCGTGAAGGATACTACCGATGATAGCGTCGTGATCGGCGCGGAGTTGAGACGCGTCGCTGAACCGTCGAGATATACGTTGTAGCTTGCCGCCCCGACGACCGCATCCCACGACCACGTCGGGGTCGTATCGGTGGTTGGACTTCCTGTCGACGGCGCGCCGGGCACTTGTGGTGGCGTCGTGTCGACGACCACTGTGGGGAAGCTGAGAGGCAGGCTCTCATTCCCTGCGTTGTCCTCGGCCGTCACGACGACTGTGTGTGGGCCGTCGACGAGGTTAGAGCTTCGGACGAACGCCGTGCCGGTGGTCCACACCGGGAGCTCGGCATCCAGCGTCACCCAGTAGCCCTTCACGCCGCTCAGGGCATCGGCGCCGGCCCATGACCATGTCGGCCTCGGATTACTCGTCGTCAGAGTCGCGGTGGGCGTGACCGCGCTGACGGTGGGGCTGGTCCGGTCCACCCTCGTGAAGACTACACCGGACTCAGCGCTTGCGTTCCCTGCGGCATCATAGGCAACCGCTTTGCCTTCGATCAGGACGCCGTCGGTAACGCCGCTGATGTCGACTGAATGGGTGGCAACCCCCAGATCCAACACCGGGGCCCATGCCCCCGTGCCGTCGGTCCTCCAATAGAAAGTGTAGGTTGCAGCATCCCCGGGTCCTGACCAGTCAAATGTCAGGTTGTTGCCGTTCACATATGCCGGGAGCGCATCCATCACAGGCGCCGCAGGGGGGGTGAGATCTATTTCCACCCAGCCCTTGGCGGACCTCGGGCTTTCCGCTCCTTCTCCTTCGACCCAGGCAGTCACCTGGAGATAGTGCAGCCCCTCCGAGAGAGGCGTTCCGTGGGTATATGTGGGGGTCGTGACCCCGGCGACCAGGGCATCATCCAGATATACCGAGTAACTCGTGGCCCCGGCGACAGCATTCCACGTCCATGTAGGCGTGGAGTCGTTGGTCGGGGTCTTCTCTGGCACCGGCGCGTCTGGCGCGGAGCTCGCAAGCGCCTCCGCCTGCACGAATGCCAGCAGCACGACTGCGGCCAGCGCGCCCAGCCACCATTTCGGCTTCGTCCCGCTCATCCATTCCGCCTCCTTCTGGCCAAGTCCTCAGCCTTTGCTTTCGGTCTCACTCTCACTCTCACTCTCACTCTCACTTTCGCTCTCACTCTCGCTCCATGCTCACTCGCACTCCCGCCATAACTCTCGCTGTCGCTCCCGCTCGCTGTCGCTCCCGCCCTCGTTTTCGTTCTGGCTCCGGCTTGCGCGATCACTCCCCGTTCCACCCGTGAACTCAGTGTCGACTCGCCGATACAGACCGCCGATACAGACCACCTCCCGGCGCGGGTTCTCTCGTCTCCGCCGTCCGTCGACGTCCTTCCGTCGACGTCTTCTGACGCCTGTGCTTGCGCCTAGCCTACGTCTGCCGTCCGTCCGAGGGCAGGCAGGTCCCGACGAGCCTGCCAGCGGGAAACGCGTGGGGCTGCGCCCCGACCTTCGGGCCCCCGGCCGTGCGTCGATCCCGCCCGCGGCAAACCGCGGACAAGCGCAACGGCACACGGCGTTCCAAGCCCGCCAGCAGCCCGCACGTTCGTCGTGCGAAATGCTGCCGCAACGGGCGGATGCACCGTCCACGTCAGGGGATACCGTTTTCGAATGTCGACACCAGGGAACCATTCCGGGAAGAAGTGCGCCAGGCCCCCCCCAAGCTCACCTCTGTCGGAATGCGTCCGCGCATGCGGACAGCTTGACTATAGCAAGACTCGGGTGGCGCAAATACTGTGCTTGAAGACAGTTCAGGATCAGGAGGGCGGGAAAAGGGGAACGCCCAGGGGACTGCACTTTGGTGCAGGTCGCGGTCACCCTAGTAGGCGAAGTAGGCGAAACGCGATGTCATCAGGATGCGATAGCTTGCGTGGCCACGTCATGGCTCGCGGTGATTGTTGGGGCGGGACGCTTCTAATCCGGCTCGTCTGCGCGTCAGATTAGAACATTGCTTGTCGCTGTTGCGGGTCAGGTTCGTCCTTGCTGCGAACGCGATGACCTGAGCCCGGTTGCGCAGATGCAGTTGGTCGAGGATCTGTTTCATATGGTACTTCACAGTGCGTTCGCTGATGAAGAGAGCGGCACCCACCTCCTTGTAGGTCATTCCCTTGGCAACGAGGGTAAGGACCTCCATCTGGCGAGGAGTCAGCCATTCGCCGGCCGCGTCGCTTCTCGGACCCTCTGTCTGAACCGAGGCTCCGCTCGCAGCGCCCCCCGCCTCGGCGGAGGCGGTCGCTTCCGTCGCTGCCGGTGGCGTCCCCGGACGCGGCTCCGACTCAATGTCCGCCTGCGACACCGTTTGGCAGCCCGGCTCACCTGCGCCCGCTTCGCCCGCGAGGCGTGTGAACTCCTCGAGCAACTTCGCGGCCAGACCCGGTGAGAAAGGCGCGTCGCCGCGGGCAAGGTCCTCCAACAACTCCACCAGTTCTTCGGCGTTCAGGTTCTTAAGGAGATAGCCGGAGGCCCCGCTCTTGATCGACTCGAAAAGGTCGCCGTCGGCTTCGGACATTGTGAGCATGACGATCTTGATATCCGGCAGCTCCGCCTTGATGAGGCGCGTAGCGGCAAGTCCGTTGCAACGTGGCATCATGATGTCCATCAGCACGACGTCCGGGCGCAAGCGCCGTGCCTCGTCCAGCGCCTCAAAGCCGTCCCTCGCTACACCCACGACATCAATGCCATACGATACCAGAAGATTCTTGAGACCCTCGGCAAATAGAGGGTGATCGTCAGCGACCAGAATCCTCATGGGCATCCCGTCCTTGTGCCTTCTCTTCGCTCTCTCGCAGCGGAACGCGGACTCTCACTTGGGTTCCCATCCCAGGGGCCGAGCGCACTTCGAGACGGCCTCCCACTTGTTCTGCTCGTTCGCGCATGATGCCGAGGCCGAACCCTGCGTCCGCCCTGACCCCGTCCTGCTCTCGCACGCGTCCATTGCCGCCGCCGAGGCCCTTGATCTCAAAGCCGCTGCCGTCGTCTTTCACCACGACCTCGACGCCTTCCGCGGCCACAGCGAAGCTCACCTGGATGTGGCGGGCGCCGCCGTGTCTCCTCGCATTCGTCATGGCTTCCTGGATAATGCGCAGGACCTGCACCTCGGCGGCGCGACCGAGGACCCCATCCCTGATCTCGTCAGGGATCGCGAGATCCGTCTGGATTCCGTAACTGCGCTCGAAGCGTCGCGCAAGCCTCTCGAGGGTAGGTGCGAACCGCCAGTCGGCGGGCAGAACTCCCTTCATAGTCCTGATGTTCTCCCGGACCTCCTCGTAAGCGTCCTGCGCCACGGTCACAATGGTCTCCAGGTAGCCGTCGGCCAGGGACGTCTTGCCCCTCGAAAGCTGTTCTCGGGCGGCCTGAGCCTGCACGTTCAGGAACCCGAGGACCTGTCCGAGACTATCGTGGAGATCTCGGGCGAGACGTTCCCGCTCCTCCATCGCAGCGAGCGCCCGCTGCTGTGTCACAAGCTGGTCCCGCACGCGCTTGCGCTCGGTGATGTCATCTATGACGACGAGCCTGCCGACGACTCTCCCGCGCGCAGTGAGCAAAGGCGAGAAACGAAACTCATAGGACCGATCGCCAGACCGATCGCCCCCGGCGACCTCCTGCACGACCTCGCTCTGTCTTGCCCCCTTTCCATTCGCCGCGATCTCGTGCTCGCGGCACGCATCCGCCGCAGCAGGCCAGGGCCGCAGCATCTCGACCACGGGCTGGCCGACTGCGAGCGCCGCCGACCAGCCCGTTATTCTGGCGGCAGCAGGGTTCACGTCAACGACGCGGTCCTGGGAGTCCACCACGATGACGCCGCTTCTCATGCCGCCCGCGACGGTTGCCCACGCTATCGGCACGATGTCCATGAGCCTGTAACGGAGGAGCCCTATGCTCGTTGCGAGCCCGGAAACGGTGAACGCGATCGGCGTGATGTCGAGCCGGGGCACCGGACTATTGCCTGATATGTAGAGCGCATTGGAGACCCAGGGGACTACCACGCCTATCGCGAACATGACAGCTTGCCCGCTGTAAAGGCGTGACCGGCCGAAAAGCGACCGCATCATCATAGTCGAGCCGATGAAGAGGAGCGTGTATGCATAGACCACATACGCCCAGAACGCGGGTCCGTAGTCCTTGGTGATGACAGAGAATGGACCGCTGGTGTCGAGCCTGACATTGTGCCGCATCAGCCCGTGGAGGTCGTTCGTCCACATCAGAACCAAGATTGTGGCCGGGACAACCAGCAGCAGCGCCACGTTTCGCCGTGAAAGCCACTCATCGCGGCCGGAAAACTGGATCGCGACCGCAAGCCACGCCACCGGGATAATGACAGTGCCGATCCACTCCACGCTCGCCCAGAATGTCTTGCCCGCCAGATCTGTCCTGAACATCTCCAGGGCGTTGCCGAGCGACCACTCGACCATAGCGAACATGAAGATCGAGAGTGGCAAAGCCCCGGGCATGCTGCGCCGTTTCCAGATAGCCACCGCGACCGGAAGGGCCACGAGACCGCTGACGATGTACGGCAGCCCATATGGCGTATAATGCCAGCCCATCTGGCCTCACCCGCGCTTCATATCGGAATCGCGCCCTTGCTCCGCCCATTCCGCCGCTGCCGCACGAACCGCGGTCGTGGCTCCTAGCCGCGGAGTTACAACGAGGTCGAACCTCAAGACAAGTCGCGAGCGGTGTCCTCGAGCATGATTGCGGCTGCAGGCCGCCGGGCCACCCGTCACCCGTCAGCTGCCAGCTTGCACTCATCACGAGGCGCTACATCCCTTGCCTCCACAACCCAATTTCGGCGGTATCATAGGAACTTTCGGCAGGATCGTGGGAAATCCTTCATGCCCGACCCACGCCGGGCATATGTCCCGCCCGCGCGCCGCAGCCGCGGTTCGGCGCTCCTCTCCCCACGCAGAGGTGGAGATACCGATGTGCGAGGCGCATTTCGCGGCGCACCACAACCTCTCCCCACGCAGAGGCGGAGATAGTTCCGCGCGGGGGACGGCTCCGTCCATCTGAGCGACGCGGCGCGTCGGTCCGTCGCCCGGCGGCACATCGATGGCGGTCAGTGGCGATCAGTTGACTCCCTTAGAGCCAGGAAGGAGCTCCAGAGGGGAGCTCTAGAGGGGAGCTCCAGAAGAGGGAGCCCTGGAAGAGCCCGGGAAGGAGCGGCCTTGTTCGCCCTACCGGCTACTGGCGGCGTCATCGTCGAGTTGAAAGGTCCCCCTATCAGTTGCGTCTTTTTCCACTTCGAGCGGCCCAAGAGACGTAGAGAACCGGGGGGACTCCGGACCTTGCACCTTCGTCTTGGCAAGAGGTTCATTTAATGGCAATTCATTCTTGACATTATTGCTATCAAATGATAGCATATCGGCAGAGCCGATGGTACAATAAAGGGGAGATGGACGCCAGTGTCCCGACCCGCGAGACCCAATCATGGCAGCGTGGCCCTCATTCGACAGATAGACGAGTTTTTGGAGCGGGTTAGGGACGCGATACTCATCCAGCGCAAGTTTGATTTCATTCCTCGCAAAGAGAACCTTGATGGCCTATCAGAACTAGGAATCACGATAAGCGCTGCGAAGCAGGAAATCCTGGCCCTCACGTATCAGGACTACTACAGGGGTCCGTCACCAGACCAGTCGCGAGAGCACGTTCGAGGTGGTGCGATATGGGAGTTCATCAGGGACATGGACGGAAGGCCTGTGTACATAAAGCTTAAGCTAGACAACTGTCGCGGTTGCGTGTGCATGTCGTTCCACGAGGCTGACCGTGCTCCCAGGTTGCCCTACCGGTAGAGCGATCGGGGAGTTCGCGTCAACAGACCAGTCGAGGAATCATGCACGAAGGAGGACAAACCATGAAAGGCTTCTGTCCAAAGTGCGAAGCAGAAAGGGAATTCGTTAAGACCCAGAGGGAGGAGACATATCCAGTAAAGGGCGAGCCCATCACCGTCATGGCCAACGTTTTGACGTGCGGAGCTTGTGGGACTGATGTATTTGATGAGATTCTGGACAGTGAAAACCTGTCTCTAGCTTATTCTCAGTACCGCAAGCAAAAAGGCCTGTTGGGTCCGGAAGAAATCAAGAGGATTAGGGAGAGATACGGTCTCTCACAGCGGGGTCTGGCTGCCCTTCTGGGATGGAGCCCTGCCACGATAGCGAGATACGAACTTGGGTCGATCCCCAGCGTCGCCCATAATGACCAGCTTTGTCGATTCAGCAAGGATGTGGCTTACGCGCGTGGTCTCTTTGAAGCATCTGCTTCTAAGCTAGGAAACCTTGAGAGAAAGCGAGTGGAGAAGGCACTTGGTTCCCGCCGAGCAGATAGTGTGCCCGAGAAGATCTCGCGGATCCTGCTAAGCCTGTACTCGCGGCATGGAGAGTCGCTACGGGGAAGGCGTAGGCCTGATCTGGACAGACTCGCCGAAATGGCGGTCTTCTTTGCGGCCAAGTGCCCCGGCATCGCGAAATCGAAGTTGCTTAAGATGCTGTGGTATTCGGATTTCCTCTGCTATAGACGGACGCTTTGCTCCATGAGCGGCGCGGTATACTGCCACAACTACTTTGGGCCTGTTCCGCTAGCCCACGACTTGGTCGTGGCCTACATGGAGCGGATGCAGTTCATTGCCCTCAAGCCGCAGAGTTACGGCGAGGTCGAAGGAGAGAGGGTCGAACCTGTTGCGGAGTTCGAGGCCGATTTGTTTAGCCCTGAGGAGCTGAAGGTTCTCGAAGACGTCCTCCGGAAGTTCAAGAGTTGCAGCGCCACCGCGCTCGGAAAGATGAGTCACGAGGAGAGGGCCTACACAGAGACGCAGCTCGGTGAGCCGATATCTTACGAGTTCGCCCTGACGCTGAAAGCTATCGAGTAGGATGCGGATGCTAACGCCCTCTAACGGCCGGTCGACTTATCTGAACGGAACCAGCGCCGCCGGTTCCGAGAACCGTGGTGTGCGGGCTGTTGTCGGTCTTCTGCTCTGGGAGGGCGAGCCCGCGGACAAGGCAGTTGAAGGACTAAGGCGCGGTGACCGCGGCACCGAGCGTGGTGGGACTCCTTCACCATGCCATGCCATGAAAAATACCAGGAGTAAGGGCAACCATCTCGGAGCGGAGAATGGGCCAGACCAGCTCGTGACCGTGCTCCCTGTGAAGTAAGGTAACCGCAGCCTAGCAACCGACGACTCGGTCGTGCTGGCCGTCCAGGTGAATGGCTAATGGGAGCTGGTGGGTCTGACCTAGGGCGGTGTTGACCGGGAGGAGCTTTCGGCCGTACCTCTCGATGAGACCCTGTTGACCTCAGGCGTCTGGAGGCATTTCGGTATTGGCGAAAGGAGTACTGGCAGCCTCTGTCGAATACTTCCAACAATATGCGACAACTTCTGAAAGATTGGCCCAAAAAGCTCCAAGAAGGCCTTTTGGGGGGCTTATCTGGACAGAGAACTTCCTGTTGACACCTGCAAGTGGAGGCTTCTCGCTTGTTGTTCTGGAGTGTGCTCATAACGCGTGTCATGCATGACCATCAATCCCATAGCTTATCATCTATGGGAGTCGCGTCCACATTGTTTCTAGTGCCGCGTTTTGTTGCTGGGTCGGCGACGCGTCTTGGTGACAGAGCCTCGCGCTGGAGTGTCAATTGCACGTGCTGAATCCGCGAGGAAGCCCACCGATGGCCCCGTGCACGTCTCCACAAGACCTGGTTCGGGCTTCCTGCGGGCTCACAACGATTGGACATCGCAATCGTTCCCATGGCGGAGGTGTGCCTGTGACAGAAGCGGCGTGGCTGACTATATGGTATGCTATGTCGGTCTTGGAGGCCGTCGTTCTATTCATGGATGGCACGCGGTGCGTCATGTCAGTGATGGATGCGTAGTGCGAAACAGGAACGGCCAACTGAAGGCCGAGATTGGTAGAGCATCTCCTGTCAAAGGGCGCTGCCATCAAGGATACAGTATTCGTCTGAATGTCCGACGGCTAGATACTAAGTGAGACACGGAGTATGTGCCGGGAGGAAGGTAGTTGCTGTTCTAAGGCGGCGTCGAGGGTCGCTTTGCACCATGCATCATGGAGATAAGAAGTGTGCATGCGGGAGGGACTGGCTGTGGAGGACTTTGTCTATACGACCGTACCGGGGAAGATTGGAGCGTTGTTGTCAAAGATCAGCGAAGTCGGAGTGCCGCAGAGAGCGACGGGGAAATGGCTTCAGAGCATAGGACTTACCTCAAGCAATGACAGGTCACTGCTCCGGGTATTGGAACATCTTGGCTTCACTGACTCTTCCGGTTCTCCCGGTGAGCTTTGGAGGGAGTATCGTGGGTCAGAAGGTAAGCAGGCCCTGGGATCTGCAATTCGTAGAGCTTATACGCAGCTCTATGACACTTACCCAGAAGCTCATACTCGTTCAAGGGAAGAGCTGCGAGCGTTTTTCTCCTCGCACTCGAAAGCTGGAAAAGGCGCTATCAATTACATGGTCTCAACTTTCCTTGAGTTATGCAAGGTCGCAGGAATGAATAGCGAACGCCGTATAGAAGTCCCCATCGCAGGTGCAAATGGACAAGGGCCAAATGACAAACCGGCCTGTGAGACCATCTCGGGGATGCTCCCTAGAGGATTCGCGGTCAATGTCAACATACAACTCACCCTCCCGGAGACTACGGACGAAAAGGTGTATGACACCTTCTTTTCAGCAATGAGACGACACCTGTTGATGGGAGACGTCTGACATGCCTAGTATTGCGGATGTATGTCGACGAGCTCTTGCCTTTCAGCATGAGGCGCACTTGATACTGTCGAGGTGTGAAGATGCGCCGTCACGTGTGGTTGTGCTAGACAGGACCCGCAGGCGCGTCAGTGGTCTGTCGATCAAGCAAGGATCGCTCTTCCGCGAGGCCATTGCTTGCATTGAAGCAGGATGCTTCCGAGCTGCACATGTGGTGGCGTGGGCGGCGTTTATGGACCATCTTGAGGAAAGACTAGCGTCGGACGGATTGAAAGCCATCAAGGCGGTAAGACCGAGCTGGGCTCAGTACGATGATATAGTTCGGTTGCGGGAGAGCGTGACCGAACATCAGTTAATTGAAGCTGCAAAGGATGTTGGCCTGCTTTCGAAATCGGAAATGAAGACATTAGCTGGGTTACTGGCAAAGAGGCACGAGTGTGCACATCCGAGCGACTACAATCCCGACATGAACGAGGCAATCGGTTATGTCAGTGAGCTATTGGGTCGCGTGGAGGCGCTCGATAGGAAGAGCCTGTGAAGAACATTGTCGTCGCCGGCTGCAGGATGACCCTAGTTCGCCGGGAAGGGTCAGACCTGCATCTCGGAATGGGGAGGAGGTGTCGGGCGGAAGAGACGACCTTACTTGTGCGTCGGAGGGCTTAGCAGTCACCCCGATTGGGGCGCTCGGCGACCGATGATCGATGAGGTCCAACGGGTGTAGACTCGCTTGTAAGATGCCAGGCTCGATTCAAAAGGGCGACCGTCTCTTCAGTCAGCGGCCATTATCAAGCACACGTGCGAGCCGCTCGGGCTTCCACGCTCGATGTGTGGTTTCGTCATCGGTGTGCGACTGGAGCATCACTGGTTTCTGTCTTCCGTTACAGGCTTCCATTACAGGAATATCCCGGTTTTGATCGAATCTTAGAAAAGGTGGGCTAGGCCAGGCTAGCCATACGCCAGGCCTGCCGAGAGAGAGTGGCAGGGGGTCAGCGCCGCCCCGTGGCGCACTGCAAGCGTCCTTAACCGAAGCGGTGCTGGGGGCGCACGCGCAAAACGGCGTGGGCATGCTACTGTGCGCACGCCTATGCCAGCCTACAGCCTATCTCGCGGCGCTTCAGTGCGACGCGTACGGGCAGACGGGTAGATGGTGTCAACGGTCTAGTGTGGAAGGCGACCCGAGCGGTAATGGCAATAACGGCAGGATTATGAATGGTCACGAATGGAGGAAAGCGGTATCGCGAGTCTATGGATGTCTTCAGATTACGCGATAGGCTGGTATCAGATTACGGCAGCTACGTGCGCAGTTTCATCACCATTCGGGATGAACGCATTCGCGCGACAGTAGAGGAGGCCCTGAATGGGGGCCTGCTCTGGCCAGAGCCGTTGATACAGCTCAACCCGTCTTTTGAACCCGGCGAGTCTATTGATGAACTCGTAGATAGGGGCATCCTGCACCCTGAGTGCCGCCGTATCTTTCGCCTCAAGAAGAGCGAGGGCGGTCCTGGAAAGCCGCTTCGTCTTCACAGACACCAGTCCGACGCCATTAGAGCCGCACGGAGCGGGGCGAATTACGTTCTGACAACGGGCACCGGATCGGGCAAAAGCTTGGCTTATATCATCCCTATGGTCGATTGGGTCCTTCGCCACGGCTCCGGACGGGGGATCCAAGGCCTTGTGATCTACCCCATGAACGCTCTTGCCAACAGCCAGTTCGGCGAGCTCGAGAAGTTTCTCAAGTTTGGATACCCCGACGGTGGTGGCCCGGTCACGTTTGCCCGGTATACTGGCCAAGAGCGAGGAGAAGAGAGGGAGAGGATTCTGGCGAATCCTCCGGACATCCTCCTCACGAATTACGTGATGCTGGAGCTCATCCTGACCCGCCCTGAAGAAAGAAAGCTAGTGGCTGCCGGGAAGGGTCTGCGCTTTCTCGTCTTGGACGAACTTCACACCTACCGTGGTCGGCAAGGTGCGGATGTAGCCATGCTCGTCCGGAGGGCCCGCGACGCCTTCGAGGCTCATGACCTTCAATGCGTTGGTACCTCCGCAACTCTGGCGGGCCCGGGCACGTTCGACGAGCAGCGGGCGGAGGTAGCACGCGTCGCCTCGCTCATGTTCGGTTCGGAGGTCGCGCCCACGAACGTGATCAGTGAGACGTTGAGACGCGCCACGCCAGAACGGGATCTTCATGACCCGGCGTTCCTGGCGGCTCTTAGGGCACGTGTGGAAGATCCCACTGCGGAGATTTCCACTTCATACTCGGAGTTTGTGTGCGATCCCCTATCTATCTGGATTGAGAGCGCGTTTGGGATAGAGCGGGATCCCGTGTCCGGCAGGCTCATCAGAAAGAAGCCTCGGCCTCTCTCCGGGCCGGACGGTGCTGCACACGAGCTCAGCGAGCTGACCGGTCTACCTGTGGACACATGCTTGGAAGCCATCAAATCGCATCTCCTGGCCAGCTACCGGTGTGAACCGGACCCAGTTACTGGGTTTCGGCCTTTCGCGTTTCGCCTCCACCAGTTCATTAGCCGCGGGGACAAGGTCTATGCTTCCCCCGAGCGCGAGGCTGACCGCCATCTAACCTTGCACGGTCAGCAGTTCGTGCCCGGAGACCGAAGCCGTGTGCTATTACCGCTTGCATTCTGCCGCGAATGTGGGCAGGAGTATTACGTGGTGCGCTCGACAAGAGACAAGGATACGGGAGCTCGCGTTTTCGTGCCGCGTGAACTTGATGAAAGAGATAGGGATGGCGACGACGAAGACGGGGCGGAATGCGGGTTCCTGTACATGAGTTCGCAAAACCCGTGGCCGGAAGACGCGGAAGAGATACTGAGGCGTATTCCTGAAGACTGGACCGAAGAACACCGCGGGGCGCGACGGGTCCGCAAAGATCACGAAAAGGATCTTCCCAAGCCTGTGCGGGTTGCTCCTGACGGCAAGGAGAGTCCCTCAGGCATCGATTGTGTTTTCGTCTCAGCGCCCTTCCGCTTCTGCCTCAATTGCGGGGTTGCTTACAGTCCGAAGCAGAAGTCCGATTTCCCCAAGCTCGCCCTGCTCGCTACTGAAGGACGAAGCACAGCCACGACGATCCTTAGCCTTGCTGCCGTTCGGTATCTGCGTGACACCGAGGGCTTGAGTGATTCGGCGCGAAAGCTGTTGAGCTTCACCGACAATCGTCAGGATGCTTCTCTCCAGGCAGGCCATTTCAATGACTTCGTGAGGGTCGGTGTTCTACGTTCGGCGTTGTACAAAGCTGTGCAGTCTGCAGGTAAGGAGGGCATTCGCCATGAGGATCTGGTTCAGAAGGTCTTTGACGCTTTGGACCTACCGCTGACGCTTTACGCAGCCGATCCTGACGTGAAGTTCCATGCCCTTGAGGAAACCAAGCGTGCGCTGCGAGAGGTCCTCGGCTACCGGCTCTATCGAGATCTGAAGCGGGGCTGGCGGATCACCCTTCCCAACCTTGAACAGTGCGGTCTACTGGAGATCAAATACCTATCCTTGGATGAGCTCTGTAAGGATGAGGAGTGCTGGGCCGGGGCGCATCCGGCGCTCGTAACGGCTAGCCCTAGAGTCCGGGAAGAGATTGCCAAGACTCTCCTCGATTTCATGAGACGCGAGCTTGCGATCAAGGTGGACTACCTGGACCCAACCTACCAGGAACGCATCCGCCAGCTCAGTTCACAGAAGCTCGAGCGTCCCTGGGGCATCGACGAGAACGAGGAGACGAAAATGGAGACGGCCAGGGTGCTCTTTCCGCGGTCCCGCTCGAAAGACGACTACGGAGGCCATGTCTATCTCTCGCCGCGGGGCGGTTTTGGCTTGTATCTGCGCAGAACCCTGGCCCCTCGTGGATCAGGGGTCAATCTGACCTTGAGCGACAGGGAACGGATCGCCAAGGATCTGTTGGTAGTCCTCAAGAAGGCTGGCCTCGTTCAGGAGGTGATCCCTTCGTCGGGGGACGGGGACGTTCCCGGTTACCAGGCGCCTGCGAGTGCCTTCTTGTGGGTCGCTGCGGACGGGACCCGTCCATTCCACGACCCGATCCGGGTACCGAGATGGCCTGAGACGGGTGGCCAGACCAACCAGTTCTTCATCGAATTCTACCGGTCCGTCGGCGCGCAGGCTCTGGGTCTCGAGGCCCGCGAGCACACGGCCCAGGTGAACTCCGGCCAGCGGCGCGAGAGGGAGGAATTGTTCAGGGAGGGGAAGCTACCTATCCTCTATTGTTCACCCACCATGGAGCTTGGGGTGGATATCAAGGAACTCAATGTAGTCAACATGCGCAACATTCCTCCGACGCCGGCGAATTACGTTCAACGCAGCGGTCGGGCTGGCCGGAGCGGACAGCCAGCGCTGGTTTTCAGTTACTGCTCAACGTTTAGTTCTCATGACCAGTACTTTTTCCGGCGGCCTGAGCGCATGGTTGGAGGCGTGGTGAATCCGCCGCGTCTGGACCTAGCCAACGAGGATCTCATACGGGCTCATGTTCACGCGATATGGCTGGCTGAGACTGGGATCAAGCTGGGAAGCTCCCTGAAGGATGTTCTCGATGTGACCGGCGATGACCCGAGCCTTGAACCTCTCCCGAGCGTCAAGGATGGCATTCACGACCCCGGTGCCCGCCGACGCGCTTTTGAGAGAGCTTCACGGGTGCTTGAGACTATTCGGGAGCATCTCTTGGCGGCAGATTGGTATACAGAGGACTGGCTTGAGAAGACCCTGGCGCAAGTGGAACTGCGCTTTGAAGCAGCTTGCGAGCGGTGGAAACTGCTGTATCGTTCAGCCTTGGAGCAGTACAAGCGTCAGACAAAGGTCATTTCCGACGCTTCCCGGACGCAGGATGAGAAGAACCGGGCTAGACGGCTCCGGGCTGAGGCAGAATCCCAGCTCAGCCTTCTGACGGAGGCAGAGAGCGCCATTGAGGGGGATTTCTATAGCTACCGATACTTCGCCAGCGAGGGATTCCTCCCTGGCTACAGCTTCCCTCGTTTGCCGCTTTCCGCGTATATCCCGGGGCGCAGGCCGAAGAAAGGACGTGACGAATTCCTCTCCAGGCCGCGATTCCTAGCGATTTCGGAATTCGGGCCTCGCTCCATTGTGTACCACGAGGGCTCACGCTATCGAATCAACAAGGTAATCCTGCCCGTAAGAGAAAACGTGACAGGTGATGAGGATATCGTGACAACTGCAGCGAAGCTCTGCGACAATTGCGGGTACCTTCACTATTCACCTGGTGGGGCTGGCCCGGATCTGTGTGAACGCTGTGGCTCGGCCTTGCCAGCGGCGCTTGGTTCGCTCTTTCGCCTGCAGAACGTATCCACCAAGCGAGCCGACCAGATCAACGCCGATGAAGAGGAGAGAATGCGGATCGGATACGAGATCCGCACCGGGATCAGATTCGCTGAGCACGGCGGTCGGCCCGCGAGCCGAATTGGCGTCGCGATGGGCGCAAACGGTCAACTGGCAAGACTGACCTATGGCGACGCGGCCACCATTTGGCGGATCAATCTTGGTTGGTTGAGGCGGGCGAACGGCGATCAGCACGGTTTTGTGCTGGACATCGAAAGGGGCTATTGGGCCAAAAACGATCAGGACAGCGAGGATGACGATCAGGACGATCCCATGTCCCCGCGGACGCGCCGAGTCATTCCATACGTAGAGGATTGGAGGAACTGCCTGCTCTTTGAGACTTTGTCCCCAGTGGACACCGCGGTCATGGCATCCTTGCAGGCAGCGCTCAAGAACGCGATTGGGGTTGTATACCAGCTTGAGGAGTCAGAGCTGGCTGCAGAACCACTGCCGTCACTTGACGACCGCCGTCTCATTCTTTTCTATGAGGCGGCCGAGGGTGGCGCAGGGGTGCTGCGACGGCTCTTAGACGAGCCGCAGGCTCTCGCGAACGTGGCCAGGCAGGCACTGGAGATCTGCCATTTCGACCCTGAAACAGGTCAGGATCTGCGTCGGGCTCAGGGGTCCAAAGAAGACTGCGAGGCGGCCTGTTACGACTGTCTCATGAGCTACACCAACCAGATGGACCACAGGATACTGGATCGTCACAAGGTCAAGGACATTCTCATGGCTCTCGCGGCCTGCAAAGTTGAGTCGTCGCCCTCATTGATCCCGCGCTCCCAGCACTTGATGGACCTGGAGCGGGCGTGTGAGTCGGACCTTGAACGGCGCTGGCTGCGTTACCTGGATAGCCGGGGGCTGCGCCTTCCGTCCCGCGCGCAGGTTTTCATCAAGGTGTGCTCCACTCGCCCTGACTTTTTCTATGACGATTCTCAGACGGCAATATATGTTGATGGGTCGCCTCACAAGTACCCGGAACGACAGGCGCGGGATCGCAAACAAACCGAGTGCATGGAGGATGCGGGATACCACGTCATCAGGTTCGGAAGCGACGAGGATTGGGATGCCATAATCGAACGCTATCCTTATGTGTTTGGGAGGCTGTCATGAGTTTCGCGGTTGGATCGCTTGTCAAGGCTCGTGGCCGCGAGTGGGTCGTCCTTCCTGAGTCCAGCGATGACTTGCTTGTCATTCGCCCGCTGGGTGGGAGCGAAGATGAAGTGACCGGGATCTACTTGCCGCTCGAGGATGTAGAGCCCGCCACATTCGACCTACCCTCTCCAAAGATGATCGGGGACCACCGTTCATGCCGACTGCTCCGGGACGCCGTGCGACTTTCGAGCCGCGCAGGGGCGGGACCGTTCCGCTCATTTGCACGTATCGCGGTTGAACCACGCCCATATCAGCTCGTTCCCTTGCTCATGGCGCTCAAACTCGATCCGGTGAGGCTTCTCATCGCGGATGACGTAGGCATTGGCAAGACTATTGAAGCAGCCTTAATCGTAAGGGAACTCCTAGACCGGGGCGAGATCACCCGCTTTGCGGTGTTGTGCCCGCCGCATCTAGCGGAGCAGTGGCAGGTTGAGCTGAAGAGCAAATTCCATCTTGAGGCTGAACTGGTGCTTCCCGGTACGGTGAGCCGCCTTGAGCGGGATTGCGGACCGGGAGAGTCCCTCTTCGAGCTCTACCCTCAGGTGATTGTCTCCATGGATTTCATCAAATCCGACCGGCGGCGCGAGGAGTTTGTGCACAGCGCCCCAGAACTTGTGATTGTTGACGAGGCTCACACGTGCGCTTATGGACTTGAGATCCGAGGGGGCCGTCATCAGCGGCACCAATTGGTCAAGTCGCTGGCCGCGGACAACAGACGGCATCTGATTCTTGTTACCGCTACGCCTCACAGCGGAAAGGAGGACGCCTTCAGGTCTCTCCTCGGCCTCTTGAGACCCGAGTTTGCGGACCTTCCAGCGGATCTCACCGGACCGGAGCACGAAGCTGAACGCCGGAAACTCGCCGCCTATTTCATACAGCGCCGCCGGGCGGATATCCAGCGTTTCCTTGAGACTGAAACCTCCTTTCCAAGCCGGGAAGAGAAAGAGATTGCCTACAGATTGACTCCTGAATACCGACGGCTGTTCGAGAGGGTTCTAGCTTACGCCCGAGAAACCCTGAAGAGCAGGGACGGGAATCTCCATCGGCAGCGCGTCCGATGGTGGTCCGCTCTAGCGATGTTACGGTCGCTGGGATCGAGCCCCGCGGCGGCTGCGGCCACGCTGCGTACCCGCGCAGCTGCGGCAGATACCGAAACCGCTGAGGAGGCCGACGAAATTGGACAGCGCACGGTGTTCGACATGGATGTGGTCGAGCAGGCGGAAATCATTGATATAGCCCCTGGGGGAGATCCCGGTGATGAGCTTGGTGACGCGCCGGGCGATAGCTCTCACCACCGGCGCCGGTTGCTTGATATGGCCCGCGAGGCTGAGCGGCTCGCGGGCGAGGCCGATCCCAAGCTCTTGGGGGCAGTTCAACTCGTGCGGGAACTTGTCGAGGATGGGTATCATCCAGTAGTGTTCTGTCGGTTCATTCCTACTGCTGATTACGTGGCAAATGAGTTGCGCACGCGGCTTCCTTCGGATGTTGCGGTCATATCGGTCACGGGTGAGCTTCCGCCGGCAGAAAGGGAGGTCCGCGTACTGGAGCTCGCGCATTCTCCCAGGCGGGTTTTGGTAGCCACAGACTGCCTCAGCGAGGGCATTAACCTTCAGGAGCACTTCGACGCCATCATGCATTATGACCTCTCGTGGAACCCCACGCGTCATGAGCAACGCGAGGGTAGGGTGGATCGTTACGGCCAGCGTAAACCCACCGTGCGCGTCGTCACATATTACGGAGCCGACAATCCTGTTGACGGAATCGTCCTGGATGTCCTCTTGCGTAAGCACAAGACCATTCGGACCTCCCTCGGGATTTCCGTTCCTGTGCCGCTAGATACGAACACTGTAGTGGAGGCTATTCTGGAAGGCCTGCTGTTGCGTGGACGGGGGAATGGCGGCCAGGGTCAGCTTGTGCTGCCCGGGTTTGAGGATGTGGTCGCCCCCAAGAAGCAGGAGTTGTATAGTGAATGGGAAAATACGGCTGACCGGGAGAAGCGTTCGCGAACGGTGTTTGCGCAGGAATCGATAAAGACGGACGAAGTGGCCCGGGAGTTGAATGAGGCCCGCAAGGCGGCAGGGGGCCCGGCTGATGTAGCCTCTTTCGTAGTCGACTCCCTCCGGGCTCACGGCGCTGCGGTTACCCAGAAGGGTGGTGTCGTCCATTTCGACCTGCGCGGCGTGGACGGCGTGTTGCGGGACTCGCTGCGCAGAGCGGCTGGCGTGGATGATTCACTGGATGCTTGCTTTGAGATGCCTGCGCCCGGCGGGGCGGTGTACCTGTCTCGGACCCATCCATTTGTTGAGACACTTGCTTCCCATGTGATGGATGCAGCTCTGGACACCCAGGCTCGCGGCGTCGCGCGGCGGGCGGGCGCCATCCGCACGTTTTCAGTGACGCGCCGCACTACTCTCCTATTGATGAGATTTCGTTTCGATATCGTCACGCGCCGAGATGGGCACGTGCACTCACAGCTTGCGGAAGAATGCAGGATCCTTGGGTTCGTCGGCTCTCCCGATCACCCGGAATGGTTGGATGACAAGGAGGCGGAGAGGCTCCTTGGCGCGGAACCGTCGGCCAATATCCTTCCTGACCAAGCCGAAGAGGCGGTACGCAGAGTGGTGGAGGCGGTTGACACGCTGCGTCCTCACTTCGAAGGAAAGGCTCGTGAGAGAGCCGCAACTCTCCTGGACGCACATCGCCGCGTGCGCCAGGCTGCACGCATGAGAGGCACGACCTACGAAGTTGAGCCGAAGCTTCCTCCGGACGTTCTTGGGATCTATGTTTATCTGCCGGTCCCGGCAGGGGTGAGAGGCACATGAGCCGTTTCAATGGGGTTTTCGCCACCGTCCGCACTGAAGGCGGACTCTTGCCTGCGGACCTTCTAGCACGCATTGCCGCCGGCGACAAGGAGCTTGATGGACTGACGCCTGACGATTACCACCTGGCGCAAGGCGAGCGCATCAACGAGGTCATCATCCGGTCCTGGAACCGCCTTGTCGCAGCATGGAACGGATTTCGTTCTGCGATTTCGAAACTTCCGCCAGGGGATCCTGGTATCTCAGTTACGCGCGAACGGTGGCTCCTCATCCTATTCCAGGAGCTTGGCTACGGCCGCCTCGCTGCCGCGCACGGCTTGGAGATCGAAGGCAAGCCGTACCCGATTTCGCATCTGTGGCAGAAGGTTCCCATCCATCTTGTCGGCGTTGGTGTGGACCTAGACCGCCGCATGGCGGGTGTGGCCGGGGCGGCGCGAACGAGCCCTCACGGATTGGTGCAAGAGTACTTGAATCGCAGCAAGGATCACCTTTGGGGATTTGTCTCGAACGGGCTGCGGCTGCGGCTCCTCCGGGATAACGCCAGCCTTACCCGTCAGGCGTACGTGGAGTTCGATCTCGAAGCCATGATGGAAAGCCAGGCCTATGCCGACTTTGCGCTGTTGTGGCTTCTCTGCCATGAGTCACGAGTAGACAACGGGGAGCGCCCGGAGGACTGTTGGCTGGAACGGTGGATGGGGTTCGCACGAGAACAGGGTACCCGTGCCCTGGACAACCTGCGTGCCGGCGTGGAGCAAGCCATCACCGCCCTGGGGAGAGGGTTTCTGGCACATCCCGGCAACGCCGACCTTCTGCGCCGCCTGCGGGCAGGCGAGTTGTCGACACAGGACTACTACCGTCAGCTCTTACGCCTGGTATACCGGCTCATATTCCTTTTCGTCGCCGAGGATAGAGGGCTCCTCCTGGACCCACACGCGCCAGCACCGGCCCACCAGCGTTACCTGCGCTATTACGCCGCGTCGCGCCTACGCCGTTTGGCTGAACGTGTACGTGGCACGCGTCATTCTGACCTCTATCGTTCATTGCGCATTGTCATGGAGAAGCTGGGAAGCGACATCGGCTGCCCTGAGCTGGGTCTGCCGGCTTTGGGAAGTTTCCTCTGGTCTCGTGCGGCGATCGCGGACTTGGCCGAGTCCGACATTGCCAACTGCGATCTCCTGGAGGCCGTACGCGCTCTCTCCTTTACAGTACAAGACGGGGTGCGTCGGGTGGTTGATTACAAGAATCTCGGTTCTGAGGAGTTGGGCAGCGTCTATGAGTCTCTCCTAGAATTGCACCCAGAAGTCAACGCGGATGCTGCCACCTTTGATCTTAGAGTTGTTTCGGGGCACGAACGCAAGACAACGGGTTCTTACTATACCCCATCAAGCCTGATCCAGTCTTTGCTGGATTCGGCTCTTGACCCAGTCGTGGATGAGGTGGTGCGAAGCGCGAGTCCAGGGCGGCAGGCGGAAGAGGCGATTCTGTCGATGAAGATATGCGATCCTGCCTGCGGCAGCGGCCACTTCCTTATCGCCGCCGCTCATCGCATTGCCCGCCGTCTTGCCCAGATCCGGACGGGGGACGAGGAGCCCTCGCCCGAGGCCACGCGCTCGGCCCTGCGCGACGTCATTGGTCATTGCATCTATGGTGTCGACGTGAACCCGATGGCTGTTGAGCTTTGCAAGGTGAGCCTGTGGATGGAGGCCCTTGAGCCGGGCAAACCTCTTTCATTCCTGGACCACAGGATCCTGTGCGGCAACAGCCTTCTGGGAGCGACGCCGGCACTTTTGAGAGACGGGATTCCCGATGACGCGTTCAAGCCCATTGAGGGTGATGACAAGAAGCTAGTTACCGCCCTTCGCCGTCAGAACCGGCAGGAGCGTGACCAGCCTGGGCTCGTGTTTCAGTGGGGAGATGAGGTAGCCATCGGTCAAGTGGGATTCGGCGAGGCCATATCCGCCCTTGACTCTATCGGAGACAGCAGTATCCAGGACATTCACAGTAAGGAAGTCCGTTATCAGGGCCTCGGGCAGTCGCCCGCTTACCGGCAGGCGAAGCTGGCAGCCGACGCGTGGTGTGCGGCGTTCGTGTGGAAGAAAGCTCCGGGGGTGCCGCCAGCGATCACGAACGAAATGTTCCGCAGAATTCGTGAGGGCGGACCGGTCCCTGCAAGCGTCATTAGAGAAATCGAACGATTGGCAGAACAGTACCAGTTCTTCCACTGGCATCTGGCCTTCCCTGACGTTTTCAAGGTGCCTCTCACCGGCGACCCGTCCAATCCGCAGGCGGGGTGGAGCGGCGGCTTTGACGTGGTGCTAGGAAACCCGCCGTGGGAGCGGGTGAAACTTCAGGAGCAAGAGTGGTTCGCCGCGAGGCGACCTGACATCGCGAATGCTCCAAATGCCGCAGCCCGTGGGCGTCTCGTAGACAGCCTGGCTCAAGAAGACCCTGTCCTACACGCGATCTTTCTGGAGGCACGGCGGCAGGCAGAAGGCGAAAGCCACTTCATACGGGATTCCGGCCGCTATCCCTTGTGCGGGCGGGGGGACGTGAACACCTACGCTGTCTTCGCTGAAACCATGCGTACGCTGGCGGCACCAAAGGGTCGAGTCGGGGCTATTGTCCCATCGGGTATCGCTACCGATGATACTACGAAGTTCTTTTTCCGCGACCTCGTGGAAAAACGCTCCTTGGTCAGCCTTTATGATTTTGAAAACCGCAGAGGGCTGTTCCCGGCTGTCGACAGCCGTATGAAGTTCTGCCTCCTCACCCTGACGGGTCATGGTCGCCCCGCCCAGCGAGGAGCCGAGTTCGTGTTCTTCGCTCATGGTGTGGAAGACCTGGACGACGAGGAGCGCCGTTTCACCCTGTCCGCGGATGACATCGCGCTGTTGAATCCCAACACTCGGACATGTCCCATCTTCCGCTCGAAGCGCGATGCGGAGATCACCAATGGCATCTACCGGCGCGTGCCGGTTCTCATTAAGGAGGGGTTGCCCGAGGGGAATCCGTGGGGTGTATCGTTCACGGCCATGTTTCATATGGCCAACGATTCCGGTCTCTTTCGCACCCGTGAGCAGCTGGAATCTGAAGGGTGGACGCTGGAAGGCAACGTGTTCTACAAAGGCCAGCTAGATGCGGCCCCGGGCAGGGACAGACTGGTCGGGGCAGGCGTGGAGCGATACTTGCCACTCTATGAGGCTAAGATGATACATCACTTCGACCACCGCTGGGCTACCTATGAGGGTCGAGACACGCGAGACCTGACGGACGACGAGAAGGCCGACCCGAACCTGTGCATCCTCCCTCGCTATTGGGTCCCTGAGAAAGAAGTCGAGGCACGGCTCGAACGCAGAGATAGGGATGGGAACCTCATTTGGTCCTGGAATCGGGGCTGGCTTATGGGCTGGCGCGATATTTGCCGCAGCACCGACGAGCGCACGGTCATCGCGAGTATAGTGCCGAGGGTGGGGGTGGGACATACATGTCCGCTCCTTGCTCCGCAGTCCACTGAGGCCAGCTCGGCAGGCCTTCTGATGGCGAATCTATCAGCTCTTGTGTTTGATTTCACAGCTCGTCAGAAGGTCGGAGGCACTCATCTAACATATGGTTACCTAAACCAACTCCCACTTCTTCCACCGGAGACGTTCCGCAAGCCGTGTCCTTGGGATGTGGAGCAGACTCTGTGCGACTGGTTCTCCCCTCGCGTCCTCGAACTCGCCTACACGGCGTGGGATCTCCAGCCCTTCGCAAGAGACATGGGCTACAATGGCCCACCCTTCCGCTGGGACGAGGAGCGGCGCTTCCTGTTGCGCTGCGAGCTGGATGCTGCATTCTTTCACCTTTATGGAGTGAACCGGCAAGATACGGATTACATACTGGACACCTTCCCCATCGTGAGGCAAAAGGATGAAAGGCGGTTCGGGGAATACCGGACAAAGCGCGTGATCCTCCAGTGCTATGATGCCATGCGTGAGGCGATGGAAGCGGGGCGGGCGTATCAGACGATTCTGGATCCGCCGCCCGCGGATGAGCGCATGGCCCATACTTCAGCCACCTCGCGGAGGGGCGCGACTAGGTTCCACGCGTCTGGGGTTACCGACGCAGCAGTCCGTATACCTGAGGTCGCGGCCATGATTGAGTCAGCAACCGATGCTTCCATGACGGCACAGTCCGCTGACAGAGGAAGGGAAACGCTTCCGTTCCGCCGGGTTCAGCCGTGTCCGGGGGACCATTACAGGACGTGCGTGCCTCTTGTCTCCCTCAAGGCCGCTGCGGGTGGCTTCAGCGACGCCCAGGCCATCGAAACCGAAGATTGGGTCGAGATAAGGACGTCTCACCGCCTCCGTCATGGCATGTTCGTCGCCCAGGTTGTCGGTCACTCCATGGAGCCTCGTATCCCTGATGGCGCGTGGTGCCTGTTCGCTGCCCCTGTTACGGGGACCCGTCAAGGCCGCATTGTCCTGGTCCAACATCGCGATATCCACGATCCGGACACCGGAGGTAGCTACACAGTCAAGCGTTACCGCAGTCAAAAGGCGCTTGCAACTGACAACGCGGCTTCCGGCGAAGGCTCTTGGCGTCACAGCGTCATCTACCTTGAGCCTCTCAACCCGGATTATCAGCCGATCGTGCTTAGGGATGTCGAGGAAGGGGAAGTGCGGGTGATTGCGGAGTTCCTGGAGGTGCTTCGGTAGATACCCAACGGCGTGATATCGACGAGTAGGGGTCGCAGAGGTCCCTGAATCGGAGGTGTGGCTTGTGCCTCGGAGCAATGATGTCATGGCGGCGTTCAGGATCTTGCTCAAGGGGATCGACGCTGAGGTCGCTAGCTTGAATGAGGAAGGAGCAACGACCTTTCGCAGTGGCGATTACGATACCACGCAGGAGATAGCCGAAAGGGCCAGGTGGGTCTCGGCCTTCCGCAAGAGGGCTGAGGAGGTCCAGCGAGAATGGGATGAATGGTGTCGCAAGAAGATGTCGACAATCCCAAGACAGAAGAGTAGATCGGCGGCGATCGCGGGGTCGGTTCCCGGGGAGAGACTGCACAGTGACCGCAGCACTCCCGCGGGCGATTTTCGAAGGGTGATTTTTGAGGCGCTGGTGGAGCGCGCTGGGAGAGCACCTTGCGGAGAGGTCCTCCGGCAGGTCTATGAGAAAATGAAAGATCGCCTAAGTGCGTATGATTTGCAGCCGATTCCATCCGATCCCGACGGGCCAAGGTGGCGGAGAAACGCGCACTGGTGCCGCTTGCGCCCGGTTCACGAGGGCCTCCTCGCTCAGGACTCGCCCAGGGGCATCTGGCAGATAACGGCACTCGGACGAGAGGCATTGGCTCGCTTGAGCCAGCGGGATGATGAGGCAAGAAGCAGCTGAAACGGAAGACCACTCAGGCCACCTGTGCTCTGTGATCGGAGTACCAAAGGCCCTGGACCACGGACGTGCCGGGAGGTGTCGTCATGACCCAAGCACACCGGCCCACAGTAGGTTGAACGGAGGGACGTCGCAGTGGTTGACTGTCAGCGTGTTACCGAGATGCTTCTCGAGCCGGTATTTGCTGATTCTCTCATCTCGTCATGGCTGCCGCGCGGTATCGGTGTAACGCTTACTCCCGCGTCGATCCGCATAAGGGTCAGCCATCTTTCTGGCCCCAAACCTCGTCGCATAGCGATTCATGACCTGAGGATGACCATGCCCGGTGTCTATGAGCACAGCTTCGGTGACGCCCTCATAGTAGACTTGCCGCTAACTGATTCCTGGGCGGACACACGACCCCTTTCTGTGATGTTTCCCGTGTCTGGCCTGTACATGGTGGAGGCCAGCGTGTCGACGGACCCGCCAAACGAGGTTCGCTGCCTCCAGCGGCTGTTTGGGGAAGATGCTGAGGGGCGGGGTTGGTCGACGGGTGAACCGGCAAACCATTGGCATGCTCCGGTTGTCGTAGTGGACCGCGTTCTAGTTGAACAGACAGTCCTCAGCGCCCGTATGGAGTGCCTCACCCGGGTTATGACGATACTGACGGCGGCACTATTGGCGAACCCGCTTTTCCAATTGGTCGGCGCAATTGCTCGATTGCGATTTCCAGCACATGAATGGTTGAACTTGATTGGCCTGTCGGCTGCGACAGGGGCAGCGCTGTGCCTCGCGCTTGGCGGCTTTCAAGTGTACTCGACGCTACACGTGGCAAAGTCAGGAGAGCGCCATATCGAAGGTATTCCCGAGTCCTTACATAGAAGACAGCGAAGGCAAGTTTGGCTCATGAATACTGGTTACATCTTGCTGGGGGCAGGGTTTGTGCTTCAACTCCTGGCACAGTTCTTCCTCTGATCCTTACCCCGGGCATCGGGGCCGGTGAGAAGAGATGCGTGGGTCTGGTCCGGTCTGTCGACGCATCGGAGATTGGAGGCGCAATCTTCAAGAGGGGTGCCAAAAGGTCACAGACGAAGCTCCCACCTCCGCGACAGTTCAGGGCAGAGGCGATTCGCCTGGTACAAGAAAGAGGGGAGCCTATGGCGCAAATCGCAAGAGTTTTGGGGGTATTGGAGGAGTCGCTGCGTAACCGGATCAGGCAGGCTGAGATCGATGCTGGGGAACGTGAAGGGCTAACGACTGCCGAGCGGACCTTGCCATGGGGACGGGGGACACTGCTCGACGAAACGGTAGCAGACTGGTCAATGCGTGACCCGGTGATCGTGGACCTGTCCGAGTGTGCGGAGTACTAGAGGGGGTGCGCCGTCACACAGAGGAAATGTGAGACAAGCAAACAGTCTGTGGCGTAGCCCTGAAGAACCCGCCTGACCGGATCAGCCTCGGCCGAGCCCGCGATACACCCGTTGTTCAAAGGCGCTCCGGGGCATAAAGGGTGGATCGGGTGACCACGGCATTACGAATGAGTGGAGAGAGGTGTATGAAGCAAAACGAGGTGATGGCCGCATTCGAGATCTTGCTCAAAGAGATCGAAACCGTAATCGCCTGGTTCAACGAGGAGGGCGCAATGGCCTTCCGCCACAGCGACTACGAGACCGCAAGGGAGGTGGTGGAGCGAGTAGGCCAAATCAGGGCATTTCGAGATCGAGTCGGCGAGCTCCAGAACGAATGGGAACGACTGTTTGCCAAGAGAGCCACCGAGACGTTTAAGAAAGGTACCAGACACGCGGCACTCGCCCAACGTCTGCAGCGAGGTCTTCGGACACCTGAAGCTGCTTTCCGATTACCGATTCTTGAGGCGTTAGTGGAGCTCGGTGGCTCAGCCCCCATTGGTGACGTCCTTGGCCGAGTGCATGACAAGATGAAGGAGCGCCTGACCGAGTACGACTGCCAGCCCGTCCCGTCCGCTCCAAACGAGCCACGGTGGCGCAACACTGCTCAGTGGTGCCGATATACAATGATCAGGGAAGGATTGCTCGCTCCCGATTCTCCAAGGGGCACCTGGGCAGTCACCGAGGCCGGGCGAGCAGAATTGGGTCGTCTTAAGCAGGCCAGTGGAAGCGAACAGGCATAGAATTCTCAACTCAATATGGAGATACCATGACACCCCAGAGACAGTGGGGGCGAAGCAGGGGTATTCCTTGTGCTGTGGGATACGACGACCACCTACTTCCACGGGCAGGCCTGCGAGAGCCTTGCGAGGTATGGGTTTTCCAAGGACAAGAGGCCTGACAGGACGCAGATAACGACGGGGTCATGCTCACGCGCGACGGGTTTCCCATGGGCCATGAGGTATTCCCCGGGGACACTGCCGAAGTCGAGACATTCCGGGTAGCGTTCGATAAGGCGAAGAGACAGTTCGACTTGAAGCAGGTGATCCTCGTGGCCGACCGGGGGATAGTATCGGAGGAGGTACTGAGGGAGATCGACCACCTCGAGCAGGTCAAGGCGGTCGAGATAAGCCTGGACGGCAAGCGCTACCTTGCAAGGACGGAGCTTGTAGGTCATGCCGATTTGGCATTCAGGGCGCCCGGCACAAGACCTCCTCCACAGGTCACCGAACTGCCACGCCGACACAGCGAGCCGGGGGAGGAATGCTGTGGTCCGCGAGACCCGTATGCCGCAAAACCCAACGACGACAAGGCCTCGCAGAAATGAAATGAGGTGTCGGACGCCAGAATGTCGAAATCGCCGTCCTCAGACATTGGGAACGGATACGAGCCATCCGCCATCCCACGGCTCCTTGACGTCGCTCGGACGATTGCGGCGGGGCTTGCTTCTTCAAGGAGACCGATGGTCCTTTGGTGCTCATCCGGGTTGTAAAAGGGGAGGTTCTTCGGCATCAGCCGTTCTTGGGCGAGTTCGGAACGAAGAAGGACTATGTTCCCGGTGATGGGGGCGTTCTCCAGTTCTTCCACGGTTGACGCGCAAACGAGAGGCGCGACCACATCACATGCAAGCGAGTAAGGACTGACGAACGCCCCGAATGCCGCGCTTCCCACCTGCAACGTTACGTCTCCATGTTCCCAATCGATGCAGCCAAACTCCGGAGACTCAGTCTCGAAGCCAAACGAGGCCACTCGCTGCCGGAAGAACTCCGTGGCTCTCTGGTTCCCTAGGCTTCCCACGTGCCTACTGGCGATCTTGACGCACAATTCCTCGACGTAGGACTCGACCTTGCTCGCAAGAGAGCTGACGGACAAGGCAATAACCTCCTTCGCCCGGTTGTCGTCCCAATTGTACACCAGGACCCCAACCTTACTCTATCTCTATCCTGCCGAAATGGCGCGGGGCCGCATAGATGCCGGGAAGCGGGGCCCAACTCACGAACCTGCCAGCCTCTGGGAAACTCACGCAGACGTTGAGCCGCCACTCCTCGCGCTGGTCCGGGCGCCTTCCGAAGGCCTCGAAGGGCACGAAAACCTCTGAGTGCCAGATGTCGTTCTCAACCCGGCACGCAACCTCCCAGTCGTGGTCCCACGAAGGCCCCCTGAGCCTGGTTGCGTCGTAACGCGTGCCCAAAAGGTTGAACGCGAAATGGTAGAACAGGCTTTCCGAGGGGGTCGGGTTGACAAAGATCTCGAACGAGTCATCGTAGAACACGGGCCCGTCTCTAGTCGCCACC
>Ga0134099_1000998_pt1 | contig 28652 bp, 23 predicted proteins | sample 10_taG_2_FD_105482 | JGI IMG/M metagenome (GOLD analysis project Ga0134099, IMG submission 105482) | Switchgrass degrading microbial communities from high solid loading bioreactors in New Hampshire, USA - 10_41_5_180_A2 metaG | ecosystem: Engineered > Bioreactor > Semi-continuous > Anaerobic >...
CTGATAAGAAGATTTATACCAAAAGGAACAGATATATCAAAAGTAAGTAAAGCAAAAATAAAAAGTATAGAGAGATGGATTAATGAATATCCAAGAAGAATGTTTGGTTATAGGTCAGCCATATGGTGTCGCCCGTCAGATAATAATATTCGGCCACTCTTTGCATTGTCCATGCCTGGAATCCAAACCAGGTATTGCTTCCGGGATCAAGGTAGACCGGGTGTTCCTCATAAGCCATGCCATAGAATGTGGATATACCTGCAGGCAAAGTCTCATAACGTCCTTTATATGAATTGGTCGCTCCCCCGGCTATGGCACCTTCAGCCGACTGTAACCACTGATAGAATTCCAGCTGACGTTCCAAACTCTTTGCCCAGTCATTTGCGCCGTTGGGTGATGCAGGCTTAAATTCAGGATCGTTTGCCAGAATCCATGCGGTCATCGGATTCTGATAACCCGCGTGAACATGGCTGCAGCCTATAATCCATGCCCAGTCCGCCGTAATACCGCCACCCCACGCATAATACCAGGACAAGAGATAATGAGCTGCATCATAACCGGTTCCGGCCTGTTTTGAGTCGCCTATCTTTCTGAAATACTTGTCAAACATCGCATACCGGAGGTAGTCTCCCATCCTGGAAGCTTTTTTAACATACTGACTGAGATTTACACCATGCTCCTTCGCCCACTGATTAGCCCAATAAGTTGCTTGAATTGCCCTGGCATCCGCATCAGGCGCATTGGTATACTTAAATTGCGCCGAATATTGGCTGTCCCCGACGAAAAGATCCAGAAATCCGTTCCTCCCGCCAATGGTCATATCATCCCAACAAGGCTGCGGAATCGTTTCCCACACAGATTCCTGGCTTCCTCTCTGGAACGTATTGATATAGGCCGGCGAACTGATCCTGTCAGCCCGTCTTCCGAAACCATACCAGTTGTCTACGTCAAGCAGCCAGTGCATTCCGTAGATCGTGTTGGTTCCATAGGTACTGACCAGCTCATTGTAAATTGGATCTATTCCTACGGGAGCTGAAAAATCCAGCTGTGAAGGATACATACTGGGCTCTTCCCATTCGGGAGCATATGTGGCGGGTTTAGCGGGATTGTATCCTGCCATGCTTCTGTTAGGCTGATCCTGTTCGGTAGGTATCATATACTTTTCGATAGTCTCCCAAGCCTTCATAAAATATGAAAAATCTCCGGTAAATTTCCCGTACAAAGCTTCCAGCCAGAGGTAATAGCTCATGGCTTCACTGGTGGTAAGATGCCCATAATCAGGTGCCTCGACTATCAATGTCTCGACGGCGTGATATGGTATCCCATGAGAGCTGAAATATCCGTTGGAAGGGTCATGAAGTTCTTCCCACAATTCCAAGAAGCGTTGCTTATAGGGATCATCCGAAGAAGCATATGCCGTAAGTTCGCTTTTCAGTGACAATTGGAGCATGATACCAATTAAAAACACCAGGGTCAATAAAGAGATTCCTTTCATCAATCTTCTCTTCATCTATGATCCCCTTTCTTATTTAATTGAAGGTATCCGGCTTATTATTTGACTACAGATTTGCCGCAGTTATCATCAATCACCTCACTTTTGCGACAGATTAACCTATAGTTCAAACAAATAAGCGGATTACAATTACAAACCGTGTGTAAAATACCAGACCCCTCTGCAATTGTCACTCTTACGGCAAATTATGCATCTATCTGATTATATTTCCAGTTATTTCAGATTGATTACTTTTATTAACTTCTTGCTAATGATCATACCTTATTTTACATTTTTTGTAAATACCTTTTTTATAAAATTTTTATGTTTTAATTCCTTTTTTGGATTAAAATTTGTATAAGACTAACACAACCGTCACTGGATTGTATTAATATCCCTAATGCGCCGGAATTCACCACTTGTTCAATGAGCCTTGCCCATACAAAAATACGCATACAACTCCCTCATTTTGGTAAAATCACTTTTAAAAAACATGGATACTTAGATTGCTGTTTCCGATAATAAGAGATGTTTCGTGTTTGAGAAAAAATAGGCCCATTTAACTTACAGATACCGGTAATAAAACAAAACCTTATTAACCGAAAAGTGTCAATTTTAGTATTTTATCAACAATATCCCGGCTCCTATATATCACATAAAAAGGCCATGTAAATAATTGGGTTTTCCAGACATTATGAAATAACCAGCTCCAAGGCCGTCTTCAATCATTTATTTACCGTTCCGCCAGGTGTCTTCCCTAAAGCAACATTAATTTAATATTTTGTATGTGAACCATCAACATTTTCCATGTTCATGTAGCTTCCGTTTTATCTCTTCGTATTCATCAATGTATAACTCACAATCTCCTGTTCCAGCTTAACATTGTTATCCAGCATAAACTTTACTGTTTTTGCATAAATATCCATATCTTTAAGTTCTTGAAGTCTTATGATGTCATTATCTGTAAGTTTGCGTAAATATGGTTGGTAGACATTATTCCTAAGCTCCTCAACAGACATACAAAACATACCAAATTCTATCCCCGTAACTTGACACAAATTACAATGAATCCAAAATCCCCCAGGATCAATATCACCAAAATGTAAATATGTTATTGTTGGATTTGCCTTATAAACCATTTTAATAAAATCCCGCTGATAACGGTTTGCATATCCTCCCAAATAAAATGTTACAACATCGGGATGTTTGTATCTTAAATAAGATGTTCTGTTTTCAATAGTCATGAACTTAGATGCATGTAAAATTACAGACTCTATATTGACTAAATCCGATGCCATTATTTCTATTCCATCTGAAAATCTGCTTATATCAACTTCAGTTCCGAACATGTAAATAACAGCATTTCCCTTAATACATATTTTCTGGGGTTCTCTCAGAATATGATAATATAATAATATTTCATCCAACAGTTCTGAGTCTTCTAAAGGTTTATTGGTATATTTTCGTAATATTGAACATACCGGCTGCAACGTTACTTTTTCAAAATATTTAGAATCGCCGTATATTTTCATCGATACTTCTCGGATGTATAATTGTTCCTGATTGTTTTCAATAAACGCTATTGCTTTAAAAATGTCATCAAGCAACTTTATATTCTTTGGTAATTTTCTGTTGAGAACAGCCTGTTCTAAAAGTTTGCACTCTTCCTTACATATAGGCGAAGCCTCTTTATATAGTTTAATTAAATTCTTGACATATTCAAGTTGTGTATTCTTAGATACAAAACCATATTTTTCCTCCAGATATCTTTCAATTTCGTCTACCTTCTCATCAATAAGATAAATACATTTAATTTGTGTGCCAAAAGATTCCCTGACGCTGCTTATGTACCCTCTTTTCTCCAGTAATCCCACAGTGGCATTTAATCTATTTATTTCATCAAAATCCCCATCATTTGCACTATACTTTTTATAAATCTTTTCTGGCTTTATCTGTGTTCTCTTATAAATTTTATTGGTACCTGAATCTTTTTTACTGCTACGGTATTTGTTTACTAAACACGTAAGAATTTTTTCTTCATAACTCAAATTCTGACACCCCTTAATGTATTTTTACTATGCCAATTTCCATTAAATCTGGTTTTGTTCTAAGGACAGGTAATATAACATCACATTCATTACCGATTAACTCTGTTTTATCAGGTGCGCAGAAAATCATTTGAAGATTTTGCTTTTTCATAAAATCCAACATGATTTTTACATTAATCGGATCCATTTTTGCAAACGGCTCATCAATGAATACCAAGCGTGTTGAATTATTCTTCTCATTATAAATCATCAACAAAGCGGACAAGAGTATCAACATATAAGGAATCTGCACTTCTGCGCCCGAATTGTAACCTGATTGTTTAGATAACTTAGCTTTTGAAAGAACATCATTAGTTAATAAGATTTCATATGTCATATAGTTACGATAATCGGCATAACTATCAATTTGCTCCTTGTCACCGCTCTCCGTAATACGATTTACAATCCTCTTTATTTCCTGCTCTAATTCCTTGCCTTTGTTGTCAGAATTTAATACCATATCTTCAATTGACATCTGTTCTGTTGATACTCCAAGTTTCTCACGTTCTTTTAAATATTTTGCATATTCAATAATTTTTTCATAATCTGAACCATCTTTTACATATTTAACGTCAAATTCATAATGAGATTTGAATTTCAAATTAGCTAATTCTGCATTAATAAGTTTTATATCATTTCGCGCAGTTTCACAATATTTTAATATTGTAAGTACAAACTCGTTCTTAAAAATTTCTTCGTAACGCTGTGTCTGTTCTTTTAACTTAGCCTGTATTTCTTGTCTGTTGTCCACCCAAATTCGTTCTCTTCTTTTTTGATACTCAGCAACTGACTCAATTGTCTCTGGCAATGGCTTTTCAGTTGCTCGTAACGCATTATATGTTGCTTGTTTACTTATTAATTGTCTTCTCGCTTCATTGACCTCACGTTCCAAACGCTGTCTATCCTTAAGCGGCCCACCAGGTCCTGTTTTTCCGTTATCAACATATTTTTTGTAATCTTCTATAGCTTTACTATACACCTCACTATTTTTGCATTCATATTCCTGAAGTTTTGCTTTTACACTCACAATTTCTGTTTCAATATTTTCTTTTTCCTTACTATACTTTTCATACATTACCTTAACCCTAAATTTGTCTTCTTGAAGTCTGCCCCGTTCATTCTCTATATTCTCCAATTCCTTTTTAAGAATTTCCACTCTCTGAACAAGTTCCATATATTCTATATTATTTTTCTGTGCTTCCTCTAAGACTTTAAGTTCTGCTTCCTTTTTCATACATTCTGATACAGCTTTGTCATATTCTTCGCATGCATCATAATTGTAATCGCCGAAAAATCCTCTCATTTTATCAAGATAAGCTATTTTAGCATTCACATCATTTAGTGTCTCCTGTAACGCCATGTATTCCTGCCTTAACTTCTCCAAATTTTTCTTTGCCCTTGCCCTGTTTAATTCCATAGCACTTAAACCTAAACAATAAAACTTAATCCTGTCAAAACGCAAAAAGTAACTGTCCATTGCTACAGATACTCTTCCTTCTTTTGATATAGCGTTTTCATAATTTCTAACCTTATCTACAGCGGTCGCATGCAATTTCCCAAGCTGCCATTCAAAATATTTCTTCGCTACCGGATTCTTCACTTCAATAAAATGTACTACTGAGTCTGGCTCAGGCTTAATGTCCTTTTTCATCAAAAGTTTGGTGTTAAATAAATGTGCGTATTTATTATTTGACACATTTAACACATCATCTGCTATATCATAGTATTCAGGCTCTACCAAAATCGTATACCTGCGGTTTCCAAGATATGCCTCGATTGCATCACGCCACTCCTCATCGCTAATTCCTATAACATACTCAAATGCAAACTTTGCCTCAGAATTAATTCCTCTTCTTGTGAATTCCCGGTTAATTTCATTTTTAAGTGCTACATATTCCGGAATTTCAGAAAAAATAACCCTTTTATCTTCATAAGCATCTATAATTTTCAAACATTTGTTCTGCTCTTTCTGATTTTCAGCTAAAAAATTATTAATTTCGGCTCTGTTTTCTATTAACTTATCTCTATATTCCTGAATTTGTGATAAAAACATTCTTACTGCGTTTTGTTTCTCAGCTTTGGTTACTGTATTGTAAGTCAATGATGAAAGTATTTTTTTATTAATTACATCAAACTGCATTTTATCGAACCAGGATAGCAGTTCATTAATTTTTGTCTGAAAACAGCAAAGTGCGTCTTTTTCTTTCTTTAACCGTTCTTTTTCAGCCAATGCGTTATCTAAAGCTTTTTTCGCATCTTCTATGGCCTTTGCACAATCCATGGAATTCAAATGTTCCCTTGCATTATTGTACAGCTCTCTTATTTCTTCTTCATGCACTTCCAGATTTTCTAACATTTGTATGTCAAATTTCATTTGCTGTTCAGCAATCTCCATATTACGCTTACAATCCTTGAGCCTTTCCTCACACTCCAAATATTTTTGGTATGCAATTTTTACATCGTCTGCCAATAGTCTGTTTTCTTTTTGCTTTAATTCTCTGAAAGTATTAATAATCTCATCAAGTTCTGTAATTTCTTTGTCAATCAGCTCAAAATTTTTATTTAAATCATCAATATTGCTCTTTACTTCAATTAATTTTGAAAGATCAACCTTCTTCTCCTCAAGGACATTCTCACGTATGAACTGATCTATCTTAGCCTCAGGATCGTATGACATAATACTTCGAAGCTTTCTTCTAAACGTGGCCAACTGTTGATTATTAAAATGTAAACCAGTCCTTTGCATAAATCTTAAAAGCCCGTTTGTTGCATCCATCATCTTAAGCCCGTATTCTTTCTGCAGTTCAGCAGCACTATAAGGAAATTCTTTTCCGTCAAGCTCATACGTATGTTTAATATCATCCAATGTCTTGTCTTCGATGACATATCTTTGGGTCCTAAATCCATTTCCTGAATCCGTTTCAATTACCGTTCCAAGTATGAAATTATGATTAAGCTCAGCTTCTGACATTTCCAGGACAATATGCGTATAAACATTTGGTATTCTATCGGCAGGTCTCATGTATGTTCCCGCGGTAACGTCCAATAACCCCCTGGTATATGAAACTACAGTTCTGCTGCCTTTATTTTCCGTAGATTTATTAAATACAGTATCTCCATAAAGCGCGTACTTAATTGCGTCTAACAAAACTGATTTGCCGTTCCCGTTCTTTCCTGCAATTAAAGTAAAAATTCCAATAGGAACCGTAACATTGTTAAATGCATACCAATTGATTAATCTAAGTCTGTTCAATAAAATCATTCTGTATCGTCCTCTCCACTTTCAAAATCTATATTTTCATCTTCCGGACTCACTTCATACTGATTCTCTTTCATATACTCCTCAACAACTGTCCTGAACTGTTCAATATTCCACCCAAATTGCAAAGAAGGATATAATGTAATGATTGCATCCTCAGATTTGTTATTCGGATCAAAATCTATAAGATCATACTTTTTAAATATTTTTAAAGCGGCGAACAGTTTACTTCCGTCCATATCTACATTGTATGCCTTCATTTTATCTATTAAATCACCTAAAAATACAATGTTTTGCTCGCTATACCCAAGACTTTCTAAATAAGCTTCCCATAAAACCAATAAAAGATGATATTGCTCTGAAGTGAATACCACAACATTAGAACGTTTTAATCCAGGTGTCTCTTCATCACCTTCATATGGTTTCAGCATTGCAATACGCACCTTTTCATCCACTAATACATCAAAACCTATCATACGAAGATAGTCAGAAACATCCTGCCTGTTTGACTCCCTTGAGATAAAAGCATATAAATTTTCATCTTTATCCCCGACAATAAACGTTGAGCCCAATAACTTACGTACACATCGTTTAAACAGCGGCATGTTTTCTTCCTTGATAGAAAGGTTCAATTTAATTTCACCCATTTTCACTTACCTTCCTCTTAATTTTTACTTTACTTATTGTCGCGACCCCTGTTTCAACAGTTCCGCCCAAAAATTCTACTTCATAAGGAAATTCCATACTGCCAGAATATATAATACTCGCCGCTACCATCATGGCGTCATCTCTTGATTTTACAACTGATTCACCAGGAATTAATTCATCTCTGTTCTTTAATAACATGTCAAAATAATTTTTGGCTTGTTTTACACCATATTTGTCAGGATATACATATAAAATCTCTTCAGTAAGTTTCAGCTTCTCGTCATCGGATAACCCGCTTGTAATTATTGCACCACTTTTAGTGTTGGGTTTACGTTTTTTCCTTCTTTCAATTGATTTCTTTCCGATGTATTTATGTTCCGTTAAATTAAAAGATACTGATAAACGCTCCAGAAATTCTTTCTTTACATCCATGTCAAAGTCTTTAATAGTCATCAGTATTTTATTTAAGTATGTCTGCAAATTTACATTGTTGCTTAATACCATAAGAATTCTTGTTGCATAGAGGCTGTAATATTTATTTATTTTCTTGTCAATATAATCCATCTCTTTAACATAATCATAACTAATGAAGCTCATTATGCCGTTCAATTGATTGTCTATTACGCTTTTAGCAGTACTCTCATCTACTTTATAAAACTCCTGATATTCTTTAATCATATTTTTATAAACATCTGCCTCCGGTATAATCCTAAGCATCTTTTCAATTTCTTCAATATAACCCGGAATTAACCCGTCCTTTTTTATAAAAAAATAGTCATTAAAAAAAGACTCCATCATTTCATCTCTTATCAAGAACTGCCCTAACTGGTTTGCTTCAGTCATTTTAATAACCATCCGCATAATGGATTCGATACTGTCTCTTAAAATTAACAGCTCATTCTTCAGATCCTCCACACTATCACAAACAGGTACTAAGATATTTACATATGGCCTATGGGTTCTTCCGTGATCGGTCACAAATGCAGAATGCAAAATGTCATAGATTGCAAATATATGATTGGTCAGTGCTGCTCTGTTATCTCTGTTAAAAATCCGTTCAATGGCTTCTATCATCTTTCTGCACTGGGGCGTAACCGTGGCAATATTATCTCCGCTTCGCCCTAACTCCCGCTCCGAAATCCAACCGCACTGTCTGAAATACCTGAGAATTTCACTTGCATTTTCAAATTCAGACTTTTTATTACTTATTTCTGCATAATCGACACTTAACCCTTCCTCATCTTCAATAGCATAAGTACAATTTCTGAGGTATAATACTAATGTATATCTTGCCTCTGTTTCATAAAGCAAGGGAACTGTTTTAGATTTTTCAATAAGCTGTAGAATACACTCATAATATACTTTTTTATTCTTACAACAAAGCGGATTAAAAAATTTATCAAATTCATCTTTTTCAAAGAGTATCATTATATAATTCTCCCATATTAAGTAATATATAACTGAAACTTGTTATAATTTATATTTTATGTCTTACATAATATTGTAACATATAACATTATCATTGTATATTTGTTTAGACTTTGTATTTAAACCTTGTAATCTAACAGAGAAGAAAATTTCTTTAAATTGGGTATACCTGTTTTCAGCAAATCATTTCTGAGAGCTTCCTGTTCCTTTTGAATTATTTCTTCACAGGGATGTCGTTTGGTATATCTTTTAAAATATTTATGTAGTCTAAAAATATTCTGATAACACATTCCATACATAAAATAAAACCGGGATTAGCTTTTAGCCGATCCCGGTTCGTATTTTTACTCCATATTTTTATCATAATGTCCAACCATTTATTTGCCTGATTTCAGCCTGTCCACTACGGCATTTGTCAGCGCAAACAGCGCCAGCACGTTGGGAATGACCATTAACTGGTTGAACATGTCGGAGAGTTCCCACACCATGTCGCTGGTGGTCAGCGTGCCAACGAAGATGAACCCAAGCGCAGTTATTGTATAAACATTGCGGCTTTTTTCTCCGAACAGGTAAATCATGTTTATCTTTCCGAACAGGTTCCAGCTGAGTATGGTAGAAAATGCAAAAAAGAACAGGCATACCGCCACAAAGACAGAACCGACGGCTTCGCCGAAGACAGTGCCAAATGCAACCTGGGCAAGGTTTGACTTTCCAATGGTGTCAGGGATTACACCGTCTGCAAGGATTCCGTCTTTTGTATACATGGTGGAAATAATCACCAAAGCGTTCATAGTAAGTACTACAAAAGTGTCGATAAATACACCGGCCATTGCAACCACACCCTGATCATGCGGAATCTTTACATTTGCAAGAGCATGGGCATGCGGAGTTGAACCCATACCGGCTTCATTAGAAAACAACCCCCGTTTTGCGCCCTGGCTGACGGCTGTCTTCAGGGCATATCCCAGACTGCCGCCGATAATGGCATTGGGCCTGAAAGCGTATTTAAAAATCATGCCAAAGGTCGCAGGTAGATATTGAATCCGCAACAGTAATACTATACCACTGCCCAGGATAAAAAGCACCGCCATGAACGGGACAACCTTTTCTACAACAGAGGCCAGTCGCTGTACTCCTCCCAGAAAAATGATCCCACAGATAACAACCAGCCCAATTCCCATAATCCATGCCGGAATACCGAAGGCATTCTCGCATGTGGAGCTGATGGAATTGGACTGAACCATGCATCCGAAAAATCCCAGCGCAAGCGTGATTGCAATTGCAAAAAACTTCGACAGGAATTTCCCGAAATCACCCTTGAAAGCTTTTGTGATATAGTAGACCGGACCGCCGTGAATGCTGCCGTCAGGCGCCTTCACGCGGGTCTCCTGCGCAAGAACAGCTTCGGCATAAATCGTTGCCATGCCGAAAAAGGCAATAACCCACATCCAGAATATCGCACCGGGGCCACCGGTCAGAATCGCGCCGCTGGCACCAATGATATTGCCGGTACCAACCTGGGCAGCAACGGCTGTTGCCAGCGCTTGGAACGAAGACATGCCTGCCTTTTGCTTTTCACCATTGAGATTCAGTGAACCAAAAGTCCGGCGCATGCTTTCACGAAAACAACGCACCTGCACAAACCGAGTCTTAACGGTATACCAGACGCCTACTGTTACAAGCAGGATCACCAAAACGTAGTCAGAAAGGTAGTTGTTGATTGTCTGCACAATTGATAACATGCATAATACCCCCATAAAATTCTCTTCCCTGGAGTTTCACCAACAAAAAAGAACCGCCTGACGGCGGTTCCGGCATATTCAGCTGGGCATTCTTCGGTGTTTCGCGTAAGATATGCGCTCAAGTCCTGTCGATTACGACAGCTTATACCCGGCTCTGTCCGTCTGCCTGAGAGATTCAGCAGAAGGGATTACAGCCCGCCTGCTTTGCACCGTCGGCACCCAATGAATGGGATTCTCCAGAGCTCCCTCCACAGCCAGTCTCCAAGGATTGGCCTCAGATTCAAGCTGCTTCTTCGGGCTATATTTAATTTGTTATATAGAATACCATATAACGGACGCTGCCGCAACAACAATATCATGATTTTCAAAAAAATCACATTTTGCTCAAATATATGGCAATTTTTTTTCAGAAACATAGTTAATTCGCCTGAATCCGTGTTTGACATTCTGCAACAAATTAAGAAATGACATATGTTCATACTTTTATGGAGCAGTTTAAAAACCTGCTCCATTCTACGCCAAGCATTTTGCGGGAAATGAATTGTTCGTTTAATCACGTATGTTCATTTCACGAACCAAATAAAAACTTCACTTAGGGAATTTGGTAAATACATCTTGGCAGTCTCGGGCGTATTAACTTAATTTGACACTACTAATCTTTCCCCGATTATGATCGCCTTTGAATCACTTCCATGACCAATTTCCCTGGTTTTGGCAACAGGAATCCTTTCGCCTGCGAACTCTTTCACAAGTGTAACAATGTCAGGTTGACATTTGTTTTCTTCCATTTTAGTGAAGGTTCCGAGTAAAATGCCTTTTACCTGCTCAAAAGCCCCTATTTGCTTTAACTGTGCCAGATAAGTTGTCATCTGAGGCACTTCTCCTCCGTATGACTCCAACAATAAAAGTTTGCCTTTGAGATCGGGGAAATACTTTGTTCGGACAATTTCAAAAAGCATCTGATGTTTCCGCCAACAACAACTCCTTCCATGGATTTTCCCTGAACCAGGACAAAAGCCGGATTAAATAGTTCTTTCCTGTTTTCAAACCTGTACCGCTGTTTCTCTGCACAACCGCCGCAAACCAGATGTCTCACCTGATATAGAACACTGCATTTGCCTGTCTGGGAATATATCGCATTAATTATGGTCGTAAGATCGCTATACCCCCAAAAAATGGCTTTGCTGTTCTTAATTGCTGCGTAGTCCAGATCATCCAGTATCTGATTCGCCACATCCCCACCTGAAATATCGTAAATTTCTTCAATATCAGGGTTATTGAACATTCTCATCAGTTCAGCGGCACGTTCTTTTCCGGAGCCTGAAAAAACTCCGTCCTTTTCATATATACAATTGCTTAGAATAACTTTATTCCCAATCGATTCCAAATAGTTAACCAATTCCTCGTTTTGTTTTTTTAATTCCATCTTTTGCCCGTTGGAGCAGGCTACGATCCCTACCGTTTTCATATATGCACCTCTGTAGCCGGTTGTCATTGTTACCAAACTGCAGTTAATAATCATAAGCCCGTCATAAATTATGTCAAGAACCGCCACTACGGCATAACAAGGAATAAAGATTTTCAACGTTTTCAACAATGTAGTCCGCGCCTGCTTTTTCAAGCTCGGCTCTGTCGCCGTAGCCGTATAGGACACCAATCACATCAATGTTATTTTCCTTTGCACCGATAACGTCGTGTTCCCTGTCACCAACCATTACTACATTTGTCAAACCGGTCAGGCCGTTTTTCTGCAATGCAAACCTTATAACATCGCCTTTTCTGTCCCTCGAACCGTCCAGTTCGCTTCCTGAAATATCATCAAAATATCTTAGCAAATCAAAATGTTCCAGAATTTTCACGGCAAAAACAGTGGGCTTGGAAGTTGCGACAAACAGCTTCCTGCCGTTTTTTTTCAAACTTTTCAAAAGTTCTTCTATGCCGGGATAGACCCTGTTTTCAAACATACCCGTTTCACTGAAGTATTCCCTGTATTTTTCAACAGCCCTGTTGCACTCTTCTTCGCTGAATCCGTAATAGTCCCTGAACGATACCCTAAGCGGCGGGCCGATAAATTTACACAAACTGTCGAGATCCTTAACCTCTATGCCGAAACTTTTCAGTGCATATGCCACCGATTTTGTAATCCCGACTTTAGGATCGGTCAATGTGCCGTCCAAATCAAACAGTATATTGGTGTACTTCTTCATAAAAAAAGCCTCCGGGTTATACATCTGTTCAATCGTTTTTATGCCGTTATGATTTAGTTATTTCATAAACGGGAGAGTTATTGCACTTTAATTTATAATCTGTCATTTAAGGTCGGTTGCAGACATGTTTTTTAATATGCCCGTTTTTCTGCATGCTTTTATAATGCAGTTCATATCAATTTCACTTTTCCTTTCGGACATCATCACTACAGCCGCCTCATTTAAAACCGTTTCGATAGCCGAACAGCTTAACCCGTTAAATTTTTTTGCAAGTTCTTCTGTCTGTATATCGGCTGAAAGGCGATTTTTCCTTGTATACATCCTGATCAGTTTAATTCTTGTCTCCTGATCCGGATTGGGAACGGTATATTTCAAGTCAAACCTGCCCGGACGTATAAGTGCCGGATCCAGAGAAGCATAAGAGTTTGTTGCCGCTATCACCAAAACCCCGTCTTCATTTTCAAAACCGTCCATCTCATTCAGCATGGCCGTAATAATGCGATTATTTTCCTTATCCACACCCGAACCCGCAAAATTCCTCCGTTCACCGATACCGTCAAATTCATCAATAAACACTATACAGGGCTTATTCCTGCGCACTTTGCGGAACAATTGCTTTACCTTCCTTGGCCCGACTGACATAAACATGCTTTGAAAGTTAGCACCCTTGGTGGCTATAAAATTAACGCCGGCTTCTTCCGCCAAAGCCTTAGCAAACAACGTTTTTCCGTTCCCTGGCGGGCCTTCCAGCACAATACCCCTGGTCGGCCGAATACCTTTTTTCCTGTACTCGTCCGAATGTTTAAGTATATCAACCGCATACATCATTTCCCTTTTCAAATCATCCATGCCGGCAATATCATCAAATGTTACCCCGGTATGCTTTACCACCCTGAAGGAGGTAAAGTATTCTCCGAAAATCTTATAAATCACGGTAACAATTATGGCTATAAAGGCCGCATCAAAAAAAATGTCAAAAACTACGGCAAATCCGCCTTCACCTTTGGTATTATCCTTAACATCAATTCCGGACAACAGAAGTCTCTCTTTAAAACCGTCGGTTTCCGGGTTGTCCGTATAATACTTTCTGCTATCTCCTTCTTTCTGAAATTCGACTCTGTCTGTGTAAATTGCAACACTTTTTATCTTTCCATCTGAAAGGAGTTTGTTAAATTCTTTATATTTCACATATGTTCCATTTTCCTGGTTTAAAAGCGCTGCTGCCGCAGCGACGGCAATTACGGCTACACAGGATAACACAATAATCAATCTTCCCTTAAATCGGTTTTTTTTCATAAATCACTTCTTCCCCTGTATTTAAATTATCGTAAGTTCGGCAATGGTATTTTCGCCTACTAAAGACGATAGCTGCATTTTCCTCCCATAACATTTTCTACGAATAAAATCAGATTTTCAATATATTTTCTTCTTAACTGCGTTCCACAAGTCCGGTTGCATTTGCCTCTTTTTTCAAAGTATTTGGGATATTGCCTTTAAAAAACAGTTATATACGGAATTGCTTATAACAATAAGCAACTATCCGGTAATTCCTGAAATCAATCCGCTTCCTTGGAAATGCCGGGGTATTATTTTATCCTTTCAATCCTGCGGCTACACTCCTTCGCCGTTAAACTCGGGGATAAAGCTTTCCAGAGCTGTCTCCCCTTCCTGTATAAATCCGTTTTCCACCCCTATTTCTATTGCAAAATTCACAAGTTCCTCATATTCCTCCTCGGTTATCTTTCTGTTAAGCTCCGGGTATACCCTATTCTTTGTTATCGGGGTGTACTGATTCATAATGCTGATGAATATCCTGTTTCCGTAGGTTTCATATAAGTATTTTATTATTCTCTTGGAGTCCTCAAGGTATCCCGGCAACGTCAGGTGCCTTACTATCACACCTTTTTGCATTATTCCCCGCTCATCAAATCTCGTTTCTTTCACCTGTCTGACCATTTCCTCAATTGCCGCTGCAGCAACCGCGAAATAATTCCTGCAATTGGAGTACTTTATCGCGGGTTCGTCCGACATATATTTCAAATCGGGCAAATAAATATCAATATATCCTTCAAGCATCTTTAAGGTTTCTACTTTCTCATACCCGCTACAATTATATACAACAGGAATAATGAGCCCTTTTTGGCGTGAAATATCCAAAGCCTCTATGATATGCGGAACATAGTGGCTTGGGGTAACCAGGTTGATATTATTGGCTCCCTTTTCCTGAAGTTCCAGGAAAATTTCCGCAAGCCTTTCTACTGTAATGGTTTTCCCTGCCAGTCCCTTTGATATGGCCCTATTCTGACAATATACACATCCTAACGCGCAACCGGAAAAAAATACCGTACCGGATCCTTCTTTTCCTGATATGCACGGTTCTTCCCACATATGAAGCGCCGCCCTTGCAACAACCAATTCATCGGTGGTCCTGCAATACCCTATTTTGCCACTGGTTCTGTCCACATGACATTCTCTGGGGCAAAGCACACAATCTTTTAAAATATCTTGGAAAATCAGCGAATCCATCTATAATCCTCTTTTCATATACTCATTGGTATAATTACAAATCTGCTGACTTCTACAAGAATAATCTGAAACTTTTTGACTACTTTATTTCTTGTCTTCAGGAATATCGCACAGAAAGCCTGCATATGGAAATTTATAGAGCATTACCGGTGTGCCGAACAGATTGACGACCTTACCTTTCGCCGTTCCGCTGATAATCTGCTCCGCCCCCTCAATCAGGCTTGAAATCAATGCCGGATAAACCGGGAATGAACCATGAGACGGATATATTGTGTCAAATTCATCAGTATACATGGACAACTTCCTCAGGCTCTCAACATACAGAGACATATTTCTGTGTTCCTTAAACATGAAAATGTTTCCATCCTGAACAGTATCCCCCGAAACAAGAACCCTGTTGTTTATATCCAATACAGCTATGCTGCCGGGTGTATGGCCGGGAATGAAAATAATTTTCAGCGGCCGGTTTCCAAGATCTATGACGTCATTATCTTTTACAGGCAGAATACCGCCCACCCCGCCGTGTGCCCGATAATTATCCTCTTCGTCAGGATGCATATAAAAACAGTCAAAGCTGCCGTTCCCTGAAATATGATCGGGATCAGCATGTGTATTCAGAAGCATTACCGGCAATTTTGTGATATTTTCCGCAATTTGTTTTGCATCCGGTGTATTCATGCCGCTGTCAATAAGCAGTGCCTTTTCTGTTCCGGCCAGCAGGAAAAAACGTACTCCGTTGTCTTCGATCCGCCAGGTGGTATCATTTATTTGAATAATGTTAGCCATAAATCCCCCTCCTAATCAACTCGACAAAACTATACTCATAAGGCAGCTCTGTCAATTTATGTTTCACCATGTTAATAAATGAATATTAACGACATATTATGGCATATGGATTATGTGAAATACGGCAAAACCGGTTAAACGTTCCTGCCGATGAAAAGGAACTTTCCCATGTAATACAGGAAAGCCCCTTCTCAAAGCTTAGCGTTCTGTAACACTTTTATCCTGCCTTCTTTTATAAACGACTATTTCCGGATCCGAGCCATTGCATCCATATTCGCAGACAAGCAAATAATTCTCATCTGCAGCCACACCGTAACACCGTTCTTTTCCTTCGATTTCAACCTGATTTCCCAAATACATCTTATCATCTTCCAGCAGTTTTACCTTTTGTCCATTAGAAAGCGTATATTCCAAATTGATATACGAACCTTTCAATAAATTCAAATCAGTCAAATTTAACCCTTCAATTCCCAGCGAATTAAATTCATCAATAATCGCAGTTTTTATTTTTAAGAGTTCTTCCATATTAATACCTTCCTTTAATTTATAATTTTTCTCACCGGAACAGCCGCACGCACCTCAGTTTCCGAACTTGCACCCAATCCCGGATACGGCGCATCATCGGATTTTTCCGGCATGATATTTACTGTAACCAACTGCCTTTGCTATATCATCCAGCACGATGCTTTCATCCATATGTGCAATGATATAATCTATTCTGCTTACAGCTTTGACTTTGTCCGATAATTCTATTTTAAGCCTCCTGTATTCAGTATAGCAGAAATGACGGAAAAACACCCGACTAAAATTGCTTAAATATAATACATATAAATTGCAATATTAAATGCCGTTTTTTCGTCCTTATCCTTCCTAAGCTTAAGAATTCCGACAAACATGCCCAGAAGTATCCTGTCCATTCCCTTTATGTCTTTTAAAGGCAAACATCCACCTCGAAGATTGAAAAAAGGAATACCTTTAATTTTATTTCTTTTCAGGACGGTTTCAACATCGGGTTCAGCGGTTCGGGCTGTGCCCGAACCGCAAACGGCCACGACTTTATATTCTCGGACTTTGTTAAGCCCCTGTATTTTCCCTACTTTCATCCAGCCCAGGAAAATGACTTCCTCGTCGGGATTAACCTTTGAAATCTCACTCACATGGAAAACCTTCAACCCGGTTTTTGCAGCAAGCATTTCTGCATATCTTCTGGTAAAGCCCGTTTTCGATTCATACACAATGACCATTTTCAATCACCTTCGGTATATTAATAAGATTTTTTTAAAAGTATCATAATCCTGTACACATGGATATTAAACATTAAAGTTTGAATTTCCCGATCATTTCCCTCAGGCTGTTCGCAAGAACTTTGTTTTCATCGGACATATCATGGGTTTTGCTTGTCAGGGTTACAATGTCCGTATTTTTCTCGGCTACGTCATTAACGCCTTTTGAAGCTTCCGCGATCATTTTGTTGATATCCGATATTGATTCCGCAATGCCAAGTACATTTGCATTCAGCTGGTCAATCTGCTTCTTTATGTGTTCCATCGTCCTGCTCATTGTCCTTGCGTCCTCATTATACTGCAGACTGCTGTTGAGGAAAGTGTCGTAATCCGACAGCACATTACCACCCAGGAAAGCTAATATCTGCTCCATACTTTTTGACATACTTTCGACTGCCTGATAAACCTCTTCCACAATTTTCGTTATATAAGATACTGTTTCTGCGGTCTGACTGGCCAGTCCCCTGATTTCATTCGCAACCACGGTAAAGCCTTTTCCCGCTTCACCTGCATGTGCAGCCTCGATTGAAGCGTTTAACGCAAGCAGGTTGGTCTGGCTTGCAATTTCCTTAATGGTTTTGGTAAGGGTTCCAATCTTTTCCACGGCTCTTGAACGCTCAATTGCAGCGTCTGAGCTTGCCTTTACATCCTCATAAATTTTCCTGATCTTCTGCGTTGCATCCTCTGCCACATCCTTCAAAGCCGCAGCCCGGCTTATTATATCTTCGGCAAGTTTTGTTCCGACCGTAACCTGCATTGCAATGGCTTCAGAATTGCTTTTAATCATTTCCACCGATTCGTGAATTTGCTGTGTGGTTGCCGCAGTTTCCTCCATACTTGCCGACAATTCTTCCGCCGTTGCTGAGTTATCGCAAGCGTTCCTGTTCACAGAATTTGAAACTGAATACAGATTTTCGGCCGATTCGTTTATCTTCGCTGAAACATTGGTGATATGCGAAATCATGTCTTTCAGTGTGTTGCGCATTACTTCAATGGCCCGGCTCATTTCTCCTATTTCGTCATTTTGAAGTGACAACCCGGCAAACGTATCATCTTCGGTGAAATCAAGCCGGGCGGTCTTGTCAATTAATTTCGTTATCTTCTTAATTGAACGGGTAATTCTCCGGGTAACCAGATATGCCAGTATACTGGCAGCCACGACAAGAATAACTGTTGTGAGCAAAGTGTTTGAAGTCAATGCGTTTAATGATTTCAAAACCTCAGCCTGTCCGGCTCCCACAATAACAATCCACCGGTTTTCCTCGTTAACCTTGAAGCATGCATATTCTTTCACATTGTTATAGGTATATGTAATTATTCCCGATTCAGGCAATGTTCCGTTTTTTATTCCTTCAAGCAGATTATCAATTTCTTCTATATCAATTTTGGTACCTATTAATGAAGCGTCGGTGTGATATACGGTATTGCCGTCAGAGTCCAGAATATATGCAAAACCGGTTTCATAGTTAAATATCTTATTGGTTGATATAATTCTGTCAAAAGCGGACAGCTTAACTGAAACTACGATTGCACCGATAAAATTTTCCGCAGGTTTTTCCCGGTTATCGGCATTGTTTGATACCATAACTTCGGGCAGGTTCATGGAATCAGGAATTATCCCGGGTGTTGGAACTGCATCCATACTTCCTCCCGGCTGAATTGATTCCGAAATATAATTCATTGGCCTTGCCATTTCTATAACCATATCGGTGCGTAAGGGAATTGCGAAAGGAATGCAGAGTTCTCCCGAAATTTCAGAAGTGTATAAAGTTCCCTGCGTGCTTTGACCCGATTTAATCATATTAATGAAATATTCTTCCCCCGACATATCCTTTCCAATCAGGTTACTGTCCGAGCTGTATAAAACTTTGCCGCTTGCGCTGACCAGACTTATACTGTCGTAAAATGACTGAGAACGGAGAAACATCGCCGCAAGTTCCGAGATTTCGTCAGAATACTCCGTTCCGTCCGATTCCACAAAGGCCTTGATTTCCGGAAAAGTCATAAGGATATTGGCCGATCTTGATATTTGGCTTATTGTACCGGAAAGATTCTGGGAATAAGTATTCGCGATGTCCTTAAGCGTAATTTCGGTACTCTCGGTGATAATTTTTACGCTTTCGCGTGACATATTGAAAAAGGTAACAAACACCGATAGCAGAATGGCGCCGATACATAACAGGGCAATTTTTGTTTTAATTGAAAAAGATCTTCTTTTGTGTTTCTCATTCTTTAAGTCCTTCATATATATAGCCTCCCCCTCTGTTGCAGCTTAGTAATCTTACAGTCTATATATAATTAACTCCTTTCTCCATTTTTAATTTCAGTTATGGGGCCCGAACCAGGGCCCCTTGAATTATTTAGCCGTAAATTCACCGGTATTTGAACCAATCGTAATTTTATAGGTTTCTCCTTTTACAATGTCGGGGCTGCTGAGAATTACAACGGCAAAATCCAATTCAGGCGTAAAGGAAGGAATTATCGTGTTTCCGTTCGAATCCACAAGAATAATCGTAGTTCCGGCTGGCTGGTTTCCTACCCTGACGGAAATAACTCCCTGCTCGGAATCACTGAAAGTCTGCGCCATGTTTGCCGAACCTGTGCCAATGAATGTTCCGCCGGTGATGGTCCCGCTGATATCAAAGTCAAGAGTCGCCGTATCACCAACCGTAGGACCGCATACTACGGTATAACCGCCTGTGATCGTCAGCGTTCCGTTTGCATCAATACCGTCACCTCTGGCGTTTACATATATATTTCCGCCTGAAATGACAATGCTTCCGTCTGACGAAAAACTGCCGGGTCCCGGCCTGCCAAACCTGTCATTCCCGCGAATACCGCCAAATCCGCTTTGATCTTTACCTCCTGCAGCGTTGATACCGTCATCGTCGGCATATATTGTTATGTCACCGCCAGCAACCGTAACATGAAGGGCTTCCAGTCCTTCATAAGATTTCGAAATATTAACGGTACCCGAATTTATGGTAAGGCTTTCATCGGCGTGAAAACCGTCATCGCCTGTTGAAATCTCAAAAGTGCCGCCGTTAATGTCTATTGAGGCGTTGGAATGTACCGCATCATCAGCGGAGTCAATTGTAAATCTTCCGCCATTAACGGTAAGATAACCCGCAGCTTTAATGCCCTTACCGCTGACAGTGGCATTCCCGGCGTCTGTGCCTGTATTGGCATTTCCTGAATCACTTTCCGCGGGACCTAATCCCGGTCTTTCCCTTCTCATGAAGCCCCCCATGAAGTCGTTGGTCTTCATCTGCGCATTTGAGCTTCCACCCCCTGAAACTATATTAAACGTACCGTCATCAATCTGCATATAGGCTGAGGCTGAGATACCATCCCCCTCAGATGTAATGTTAAAAGTACCGCTTTGTATATATATAAAGCCAAGGCTGGTATCGTCGGTATTTTCAGAATGGATTCCGTCCTTTCCGGCAGTAATGTCAATCTCGGCGTTGGCTATACATATATTGTCTTTGCCTTCAATTCCGTGGGAAGCGGCGGTAATCCGGAAAATACCGCTGGTCAGCCTCAATTCGTCCTTCGATACAATTCCGTGCCCTGCCGGCGAGTAAATTGTCAGCGTTCCCGAACCGTTTAAAGTCAGATCTTCTTTAGAAAAAATGACCCCATCAATGTTGTTTCCATCTAATGCATTAAACGTCCCGCCATTGGAAAGGGTATTGCTTGAATCTCTTGCAAGAGTTATAAAAACCTTATCGGCATTCAGAATATAAACAGGGGCCGATGTTTCACTGTGAATTGAAACATTGTTAAACACAAGCTGAATCTTATCTGTTTTATCCGCGTTTACTATAATCATTCCGTCATTAAGATTTCCGGAAAGTATATACGTCCCTTCATCGGTAATTGTCACCGTTCTCCCGGAAACTGTTGCAGCATTGGAATTACTGGTTATTGTGTCACCTTCAAGAAGAATCACGGCACTTGCATTCTCGTCATATCCCACTTCGAAATCCCGGGATGAAAACAGTTTGGATGTGTTACCGGTGGAACTGCCGACGGATGCGCTGCCGCCGGCATTGCCGGAATTTCCGGTCTGATTTCCCGCGCCGGTTTCGGACTGCTTTCCACCGGTATTCCGGCTGCATCCCGACAACATAACGATAAATACAAGAAGCATTACGGGAATTAATTTTTTCATTAAAATGCCTCCTTTGTTACAGTTCTGCCGTATCATTTTCCTGCTTTGATACGGTAATTTCAAGATTACCGTTTCTGCAACGGAGCATGTCGATCATTTCCTTTTCATTTGTCCCGTCCCTGAGTATCATGTTATAGGTAAGCCTGAACATACTGCCCATATTGGTGGTTTTAACTTTTACCAGTTCATAGGATTTGGCATATTTATCAAGTATTTCCTCAAATACTCCTGTGTAATCCAAATCTTCAGGTATTGTTATGTTAAGTGTTTTATAAGCTGCCTCATTCTTTCTTACCCCAAAATCAACCTTGTTGTAAATTACTATAATCAGACACATAACAATAGTAAAAAGCAGCGCAAAAGTCAAATAGCCCATACCTGTTATAAGACCTGCACTCATCGCAAGAAACAGCATCGTGATTTCCTTGGCATTACCCGGAACCGAACGGAAACGTACAAGACTGAAAGCACCCGCCACCGCAACTCCCGTTCCGACATTTCCGTTTACCATCATAATAACCACGCAAACGACAGCGGGCAGTATGGCAAGGGTAATAATAAAACTTTTGGTATACCTGCTCCGGTACATGTATGCAAACGCCATAATCAGGCCAATTAACAGTGAACAGCCTATACAGAGCAGAAAATCCTTAACATTGATAATACTTGTCATGTCGGTATCAAACAAGCCTCGGAAAGCGGAAACCGAATTACTAAGCATAAATTCTTGCCTCCTTCGACTGCTGTAATTGCGGATAAATTATATTCTTATAAGCCGTTCCGTATTTAGAAAAGGATGTTTTAAAAATCCGCTCTTTGGAAAGAAATCTGACCATCCACAACGGAATACCGCCCGCACATTTAAGCTCCATAAGAACTTTACCGGCGGGCAAAATGGGTATGCCCCATACATCAGCTTGCAGCGAAAGTACTTCCTGCCGGCAAAGGATGTTTTCATCAAAAGTAACACGGAAATTTTCATCCTCGCGGCCATAGAAGGCTTCCCTTTCATAGGAAAGGAACAGGACAGGATGAATTGTCCGGTAATAATTCATAAAATATTCAATTTCTTTTGCAATCTGTGTTTTTTCTTTTAATTTCACGTCACCCGCCAACCATTTCATTGCCTGGGTTTCAGGCATAGGCAGGCGGCGCTTGTAAACAACCGACTTATATTTTTTCTTAAGTTCCACAAACACGGTACTGCCGGGCTCAGCCTTTGCATAGCTTCTTACCCGAAGCTTTTCCTTATAGGGCGGGCTTTCAATGGAATGCCTTACAAGGCGGTAACTGTCAGTGTCATAATAAATATTGCGTATAATGGTGCGTCCATACTTGTCGGGTTTCATATAGGGCTCCATAACTTTCATGATTTTTTCCTTCTGCTCATGATCAATAAGGTATTTAAGTTCGTACCGCATGAAAACCGTCTTGTATGCCATAGCGTTTCCTCCTTCACAGCAAATAGTTTATATGCCAAACCCTAACTGTACTTTAAAATCACAAAAAGTTAACAATTTGATCACAAACATGTGTTTACAATAAATATGCAAGAAAAAATTTATAATTTTTAATTCCGCTTAATGTTATTGAGTTATGATATTAATTAAATTAAAGAAAGAAGGTGCAGCATGAAGATACTGCTTGCCGAAGACGAGCGCTCACTGGTCCGCGCCCTTGTAAAAATTCTGGAGAAAAACAATTATACTGCCGAAGCCGTATATAACGGTGAAGATGCCCTGGCCTATCTTGAAACCGGGGATTATGACGCCGCAATTTTGGATATAATGATGCCGAAAATGGATGGTATTACGGTCTTAAAAAAGGTTCGTGAAAAAGGCATCACCACGCCTATTCTTATGCTTACCGCGAAATCCGAAGTGGATGACATAGTAACCGGGCTTGACAGCGGCGCCAATGACTACCTCACCAAGCCCTTTGATACGAAGGAACTCCTGGCGAGAATCAGGGCAATGACAAGGGGGAACCATGCAACTGACAACAAGCTGACTTTCGGAAACATTACACTGGATCGTGCCACATTTGAGCTTTCTTCCCCCACAGGCAGTTTCAGGCTGGCAAACAAAGAGTTTCAGATGATGGAAATACTGATGTCCAATCCGCAAAATCTGATCTCTACGGAAAAATTTCTGGAAAAAATCTGGGGACTTGATTCTGACGCAGAAATTAATGTGGTCTGGGTGTATATATCCTACCTGCGCAAAAAATTAAGCGCCCTCAACGCAAATATCCAAATTCGCGCAGCACGAAATGCAGGGTATTCCCTGGAGGTTGTATCATGATAAAAAAGCTGCAGCGGAAATTTATTATTGTCTCGATGGCGGTTTTTATCGCCGTGCTTACCATTATCATTACCGGAATAAATGTTGCGAATTATATGAAGGTGGTACACGAGGCAGACGAGCTTCTGGAAATACTTTCGAAAAACAAAGGAGTTTTCCCCATAGGCCCCGGCGGCCGTGGGCAGCTGCCTCCGCGCATGTCCCCTGAGGTTCCGTACGAAACCAGGTTTTTTTCCGTGGTTATAAATCAGGAAACAAACAGAATTGTCCAGGTTGAAACCGGGAAGATTGTCTCGGTGAATCGTGATGACGCCATCGCCTTTGCGCGGCAGATCTTAAAAAACAATCGGGAAAAAGGCTTTATAAAAGCCTTTCGCTTTCGCTTGCAAAAAGAAGGTTCAAATGTCAGGGTCATTTTCCTGGACTGCGGAAGGCGGCTTGATGCATTCAGAAGCTTTCTTTTTGCGAGCATTGCCATATGCTTTATAAGCTTAATCCTTGTTTTTGCTCTTATTGTGTTTTTTTCCAACAAAGTAATCAGACCTATTTCCGAAAGCTATGAAAAACAGAAACGGTTTATTACCGATGCCGGGCATGAACTTAAAACACCTTTGACGGTTATAAACGCCGATCTGGACGTACTGGAAATGGAACTCGGCGAAAATGAATGGCTGGATGATATTAAGAAACATGTAAAACGCCTGGCCGAACTTACAAATGATCTTATATTCCTGGCGCGTATGGAAGAATCCGAAAACAAACTGCAGATGGTGGAGTTTCCCTTTTCTGATGTGGTAAGTGAAACAGCCTCCTCGTTCCAGGCACTTGCGCAAGCGCAGAACAAAGAGTTCGAATGCAAGATCCAGCCGATGGTCAGCCTTAAAGGAAATGAAAAATCCATCCGCCATCTTGTGGAAATTCTGTTGGATAACGCCTTGAAATATTCTCCGGAAAAGGGCAGAATTTCGCTGAATGTCCACAAACATCCTGGAGCCGTTGTTTTGTCGGTATATAATACAACTGAAAATTTAATTCCAAAGGAAAGCCTTTCCAGGATCTTTGAACGCTTTTACCGTCTGGATCCTTCCCGAAATTCCCAAACCGGCGGGCACGGAATAGGCCTTTCAATTGCCCAGGCAATTGTTTCGGCACATAACGGAAGAATCCACTGCACCACCGATGACGGGCATTCGCTTCTGGTGACGGTAACTTTACCGGCATAATCTGCTTAAGGCAGATAAATGTATCCGGCGGCGGTCATCGGCCTTCCAAGTTTATTGGTGGGGAATAACAAAAAAGGAAGGACATATGAATATGTCCTTCCCTTTTTCACTTAATACTTGTCAAAATCATTCCGGTTGAGCGCGTCAGCCTCTTTTTCCTTTTCCAATGTATCATTTTGCCCGACCGTTGTATTGCCCTTACCGTTGCGTTTTGCCTCATTCAGACTTTCGGGTAACTCATTTTTGTTTGTCTTTTTCATTATCATTTCTTCAATTGCATGTATAATTTCAGGATCCAGGCTGTCCAAATTACGTGAATCCAATTGCTTTAAATCCTTGAGCTTAAATTTGCCTACCATATGGCGCAATGTTTCAGCCTGCCCGGACAATTCCTGACTTGCAGCCGCACTTTCTTCCGCCGTTGCGGAGTTGGCCTGTATAACTTCAGATACCTGTTCAATAGCCTGATTTATCTGTGATACGGCGACGGACTGTTCGCCGGATGCGGAAGAAATCTGACTAACCAGTTCGGCCGCCATGCTGATGCTGTCGACAATTTCATTCAGAGCCCGGGCCGTATCATTTGCAATCTTAGTACCTACGCGAGTTTTTTCAATTGAATTTTCTATCAGTGCCGTGGTTTCTCTCGCGGCGCTTGCGCTTCTTTGTGCAAGATTTCTTACCTCATCGGCCACTACGGCAAAGCCTTTGCCGTATTGTCCAGCCCGGGCCGCTTCAACCGCCGCATTCAACGCCAGAATGTTTGTCTGGAAAGCTATATCATCTATTACTTTAATAATTTTTGAAATTTCCGCAGAAGATTCATTAATATCGTTCATTGCCTTCAACATTTCCTTCATAAGCTCGTTACCCTTAACGGCATTGTCTTTCGCCACCATGCTTAGATTATTCGCCTGCACGGCATTATCTGCATTCTGTTTCACCTGTGCGGCAATTTCTGTTATCGAAGACGTTATTTCTTCAATAGAGCTTGCCTGTTCCTCAGAAGCCTGGGATAAATTCTGGCTTGCAGCCGCAATATGTTCCGCGCCGGCAGCCACTTCATCGGCTGCGATGTTTATTTCTCTCATCGTCACGTTCAACGAATCAATTATTGTGTTTAAGGAATCAGAAATTAACCTGAAGTCTCCGTTATATTCCTTAACTTTTTCAATATTCAGATCATTCTCCGAAATCCTGAGCAGTATATCGCTTATCTCATTAATCACGTTCTTCAGCCTGGTAGACGTTATATTAACCGAATCGGCAAGAATCTTATAATCACCTTTGTAATTTCCTTTAACGGTTACTCCCATAATTCCGTCCGCCAGCAGAACCATTACGTCTTTAATTTCCTTTACAGGTGTTGCTGCTGCATTGATAATATCATTTATGCCGTTTATTATTGTAACGAATTCTCCCCGGAACTTGCCGGCATCCCCTCTGACATTCAAGTTACCGTTCGCTGCCTCATTTGAAAGTATTTTTATCTCATCTATCAAATTTTGTATTGTTTCCATCATACTTATTAATGCAGGTATAAGATTGTCATTTTCAGATCTTTTGCCTATTTTACGCAGGTTATTAAGCTCACTGATGTCCCCCCGGGAAATCTTTACCGCAACATTTTGGACATTCAGCAATCTCTTCTGAACATCATTAATGGAGTTGGCCAACACAGCAAAATCTCCCTTATATTTATTGCTCATTTGCACAGTAAAGTCGTTTAATGCCATAACCCCCAATACCTGAACCGCTTCGCTGCACGGTTCAACAATAGCGTCAAGTATATTGTTTATACCGTCAGCGACTTGTTTATACCCGCCTCTGAATTTGTTTGAATCAGCTCTTGCATTTTTAAAATTACCGTTCAGACATTCATTTGTAATAATATTCACTTCATCTATCAGATCACGAATGGCCTGCATCATGCCAACCGCAGCAGGAACAAGGTTGTCATTTTCGCTGCGTTTTCCGACTTTAATCAATTCCTCAAGTCGGCTTGTATCACCATTTGATACGCTTACAAATACATCTTCTATGCTGAGCAGCCTGTCACGGACGGCATTTACTGAGTCTGATAATTCTGACAATTCTCCTTCGTATTTACCTTCCATTTTGCATGAAAAATCATTATTGGCCATTCTTCCGAGCACAATTTCCGTTTCTTTAAGCGGAGCATACACTGTGTCTAATATCTTATTAACTCCTTCAATAATCTTAACAAAATCACCGTTATGTTTCGATATGTCCGCTCTGGTGTCAAGTTTTCCTTCAATCGCCGCATTTAAAAGTTTTTTGGTATCCGCAACAAGCATATTCAGATTGTCTTTTGTTTTCAATATTGCTCCCGCCAACTGGCCTATTTCTGAATCGTTTAAAGGTACGTCAACATTTTGCGTCAGATCGCCTTCTGCCATCGCCAGCATCACATTTTTAAGCCGTATAACCGGCTTGATAATTTTTATGTAAAGAAGTGCAATATTAATTGAGGAAAATGCGAAAATCAAAATAATAAATATCATAAGCCAGTTTATATATCTATTCAGTTTATTGTTTATTTCAGCGGCTTCATTTTCAAGCCTGCCATTCATCTTTTCCAGAAATGAGTTTATTGCGTTTTTTACGCTTTGTGCCTTTTCCTCATACTCGTCATTAAAAACCAGTTCACGGGCTTTGTCGTAATCGTTATTGGTCATTGCCTCCATTGCTTTTTTTCTATCTCCGTCAACGCCTCGGAACTTCTTACCGCCTGCTTGGCATATTCAAGTTCGTCTTCCGGCACACCGAGTTCTTTCAGCTTGTTAATGATATTTTCCATTGTCTTTACCTCATTCACTTCTTTTAAGTAATTATCATAATTTGTCCTGTCACCGGTTTGAACATATTCTCTTATTTCATTTGTCAGAAATTCAGAAGCATCAGCCAAATCATTTCCGAGCCGAATCAGTTCCAACTGTCTTTCACGGGTAAAAGCCGCCTTATTATAATACTTTACCACCTTTAATGAGAAAACTGTAAGCATAACGGACAAAAACAATATTATTCCGCCTGAAGCAAAAGCAATTGTAGATTGCTTAAGAGTTTTTTTGTTGTGCATATATTCAAATCCCCCTAACAGTTGATTCAATATTCCACATTTTTATTTATGCAATGCAATATCCGCCGTCTGAACTATCCCTACATGTCATCTTCATTTATAAGCTTTTCACAGTCGAGAATCAGCCTTACATCGCTTCCCGCTTTTCCTATTGCTTTTATGTATCCGTTTTCAACGCTTTTGTTTATTTCAGGCGGCGGAACAACATTTTCCTCTGAAATAGTCAGGACTTCGGACACGTTATCCACAATTAAGCCTATTGTCATGCGGGGTGTTAAAATAAAATTGTGTCTGGTGTATAATAAAATCACAAAGGAGGCTGGTAATTATGGATAAAAATACCTATTATGAAACAGTCAAAAATATGGCGGTTGAAAAAGTATTAAACCAG
>Ga0134099_1001002_pt1 | contig 28562 bp, 18 predicted proteins | sample 10_taG_2_FD_105482 | JGI IMG/M metagenome (GOLD analysis project Ga0134099, IMG submission 105482) | Switchgrass degrading microbial communities from high solid loading bioreactors in New Hampshire, USA - 10_41_5_180_A2 metaG | ecosystem: Engineered > Bioreactor > Semi-continuous > Anaerobic >...
TAATACCACCGATATATTTGTAACAGAAATTTATTAATATATCAATAGTTATGAGCAGAATTTTATTAAGAAGCACAAAACTAATGACTTAGATTTTTAACGCGTCGTTAGACGCTTTTCTTGATAAAATAGAGGATTTTGTTAAATGATGTCGAATTATTTATACTAATCACTTCATAAGGAGGACAATATGAAAAGCTATAGAAAGACTATACTAATAATCTTTACTTGTGCAATTTTGTCCAATATGATTTCAAGTATGGCATTTCAAGTATTTTATGAAATTACAACCTTTCAGAAACTCCTAAGTTTATTTCCAAAGCCTTTAATTTCACCGATGATGGCTTGTATAGTCATGTATCTTTTACTTCGTAAAAAATTGAAGTTTGTTGAAAGCTATTTGAATAATCCGGTTTCGGATGATTTGGAAAAAGTTCAGGATATCATCAAATTTATACCTAGATTTTTTGTTGGGTTTATAAGTATCGCAGGTTGTTTTGGGGTAATATATGGTACCATTGGATTATTGCTTACCAAGCATTCAGATGTTTTTGGTGCAATGATATATGCCATTAATATTATACCGGTTACTCTTATTATTATGATGCCGTTTTTTAACTATTTAATTATTATTCTTGAGCGCTGGACGAAAACCATTCCCATTTCAGAGAATAAAATGAGCTTTTCTCTTAAAGCAAAGCTTTCTATTAATATGGTTATTTATACTTTTGGAATGATGCTCATGATTATTTTATTAAATCTTTCATTGATTCACAGATGGACAGTGCAAAATCGGTCAATTTCAATCAATACCCTGATTTTAAAAAATTCAGTAGCTGCTGTTGTTTTTATTATCGTAGGATTATCAAATCTTTATATTCTGCTTATTCAAACTATTAATCCAATTAATCAAATGATTCACAAGTTAAAAGACATTTCAGAGGGTGAAGGAAACTTAAACAGTTTACTGGAATTAAATTCAAGAGACGAATCAGGCATTCTTGCGTTTTACTTTAATAATTTTGTAAAAAAGATTCGTGACCTTGTGTATCAGGTGAGAACAGGTATAGAACAAACGGATCAGTCTATTCGGACCATTAATAATATGTCTATTACGCTGTCTAATTCTTTTAATGATATTCATGGTTCCATTGAAGAAATATCAAAAGGCGCTTCATCACAAGCACAGGATTTGTCAAATATGAATATAGCCATGTCTTCTTTTGGAGAAGATTTAAATAATATTTCCGTTAATATTCATGAAATGGATGCATATGCAAAGGGAATTAGTGATCTTTTAAAAGGAAGTAATGAAAATCTTGAAAGTATGGTAGCTTCCATTAATGATATGAATGAGGGGTTTAATAATTTAATGAATAAAATAGACATATTAAGTAATGATATTAGTCAAATATACCAGATTACAGATGTCATTAATAATATGGCCAAGCAGACCAATTTACTGTCTTTGAATGCATCTATAGAAGCAGCAAAAGCCGGTGAGTCAGGCAAGGGTTTCGCTGTTATATCTTCAGAAATCAGAAAACTTGCAGAGCATTCCATGGATGCCTCAAAAACCATTAAACAGTTATTGGATTCCATTACCAATGAAACCAATACGGTTGTAGAGACTGTAGGATTAGAAAGTGATAAATTAAATAGCCAGGCTGTTGTGATCCAACACTCTATCCGTTCCATTAGAGAGATTATTCATTCGGTCAGTGATATTGTTCCCAGGATTGATAAAGTGAATAAGCTTGCTACTGTTTTAAACAATAACAAAAATGAAATTCTTGCAGGAGTCCAGCAGCTATCTGCGGTTAGTGGGGAGATATCTTCTTCCTCTGAAGAAATTACTTCTTTAATAGATGAAATGTGCCAATATATCAAAGAGGCCACCGATGTTTCTTCTGATTTGCGTAGTATGTCTACCAGTACAAAGGAATTTATAAGCAGGTTTAAGTTGTAAAAAGATATGATTTACAGTAGTTTCAGAGACGGTTTATAATAGTAACTGTACTTTATAAAATTGTCTCTTGAATTTATTAATATTTCATGTTATTATAATGACAATTAAAGGAGTTGTATTTTGTTTCATCATAGTAGTATACCTGGTTATATCTAAAAAACAAATCATTATTGTTAATTATGAAGATCAAAATATCTTTTTTACCCTTTTGTCTATTTTTAAAAATTGAGGTTTTTAATATGTTTAATAATTTAAGCATGAAATTAAAAACATGTATCATGTGTTCTATTGGTATTATTTTACTTTTTTTAATGTTGTTAATTTATGTTTCATTTTATGGTATTATTCATGATGATTTTACCTTAAAGACTGTACAATTTATAAAGCAACAGTGTAAAAGCACGGAAACGAAAATGCTTTTAATTGAAAAAAATATAAATTTGATGATCGACCAATTACATATAAAAGATGTAATGCAGAGCGAGGTCCATAGTGCTGACTTTATGAAAAACTTAACTTATGTTCGTTCTTATTATCCATATCTTAATGCTTTTTTTATTTCTATGAATAATATTGTGTATTACTATTATTATGCTGATTTCGATCCTGATATGGGGAATTTGAGAAATTTTTTTGAAAAAACTGCTTTTTTTGATAAACTTAGCTTTAATGAAAGAAATAGCTGCTGGATAATAGAAAATTCTCCCATGTCAAATAATTCATATATGTTATATATCAAAAAATTAACGCTTGATAATGGTAATAGTTTTTATTTAGCTACAAATGTTGAAAAAGAATATTTATTTCAATATTTTTCATTTGACAAAAAATTTATACAACAGGATAGTATACATTTAGTTTCAAATAACAATAAGCGTATTTCACTTTTGTTGAACGATTCTAAGAGGTTATCTTATGATTTGGATAACATTGAGATATGCAGTGATTCTTACGAATTTTTAGGTAATGACGTGCTTGCTGTAAGCTATTATATGCCGGAGGTTATGATTACTGTATATAGTATAAATCATATACGATATATAAATAAAGTTACTATGACATTAAGTACAATCTTTTTATTATTTTTTCTCATAGTAATTATTATTAGTTATATTGTGCTAATAAAACTAAACAGAAGTCTCATCACTCCACTAAAGCAATTACACAAAAGTATGCAAGAATATATATAATTTTGTGTGGTGATTGAAAAATGTATAAAATTTTAATTGTGGATGATGAAAAAATAATACGAATGGGTCTTAAAACTACCGTTGATTGGGAGAGCATGGGGTTTGAAGTTGTAGCAGAAGCGTCCAATGCATTGGAAGCTCTGGAAAAATATCGCGAATTTTTTCCTCAAGTTATTATTACAGATATACGGATGGCCATGGGAGATGGTTTTTTTTACTTAATGAATTAAATAAAAAAGGCGCGGATGTGGAAACAATTATTCTCACGGGATATAATGACTTTAGTTATGCAAAAGCAGCATTAGAAAACGGTGTCAGTGCGTATCTTTTGAAACCTGTTAATATTTCTGAACTAGAAAAAACCATGAAAAACATAAGAGACAAAATTGAGAATAAACAGCATACAAAAAAAGCGGTTCATGCATATATAACCAATTTACAAGAGCAAATGATAATGAACATGATCAATAAACAAACTCCATATGTTGAAATTTGTAAAAGCTATGATAAACGTTTTCTTTTTCCTTGTGGTAACTATTTTATTGCAATTGTATCTATAGATAATAAATATAAGATAAAAGATTCTATCAATAAGGTTTCACTTGTTTTGAAAGAAACAATTGAATACGCTATTAGTGTTAGTGAACATTATATCGTTAAATGTATGATGGATAACACAAAATATTTATTAGTTATATTTTTCAATGATTCTAATTCTTACGAGTCATCTATTTCAATTTTAAATTTAATACGCACTAATTTTAACAATATTTCGGGTTATACTGTTACAATTGGCATAAGTGGAATTTTCCGAAATTTAAATATGATTTCCAAAGCATATACTCAGTCCGAAATTGCATTAGAACAAAAAGTATTGTTAGGTAATAATATCATTATCGATTACACAAAAATAAATTTTAATAATACAGCTGAAGTGGTTCTTACATCTCAGGATATTGATGATATTACAGAAGCCATCAAGAGAAGAGATAGTGAAAAAGCAAAGAATATTGTCAATAATTATTTTAAACTGGTCAGAAGTTCGCCGGGGGTTTCAATTTTAAGCGTTAAAAATTCCATCATCAAGTTGGCAATAATGATTATAAAAGCCACAGTATCCAATGCTGATATGATGAATTTAGTTTTTGGAAGAATCGTACAGCCTACCATAGAGTTGCAATCGGTAGAGTTTCTAAGTGACATTCAGGATTGGATTTTGAATATGATTAACTGTACAAATAATTTATCGAGACTATATCCGGATGTTCGTAATCCTATGGTTCAAAAAACAATAGATTATGTGATTTCAAAATATGACCAACCTTTAACCCTTGAATGGATTGCAAAGCAGTTATTTGTGAGTGTAAGGCATCTTTCAAGGTGTTTTAAACAGGAATGTGGGATGACATTTAACGAATATCTTACGAAATATCGAATGGAAAAGGCTGCATTATTATTCAAGTCAGGCAAGTACAAAATTTATGAAATAGCTAATCTTGTAGGGTATCAAGATCCGAAATATTTTTGTAAATTATTTAGAAAGACAATGGGCAAAAACCTTAAAGATTATAAAAATATTGAGGAGATATAAATATGGAATCTTTATTTGACCGATTGTCAAGAGCTTTTTCTTATAGAATCATTTTGATATTTTTTATGCTTTTTTTACCGTGCTGCCGTCACTGTTTATTTTTATAGTTTCCAAAGAATATGTGAAAGACATTGTGACCGACAAATATTTAAACGATTATTTGTATACTGTATATTCTCAAATAGAAAATAATATATCGTCCTTGATTTACGACATCAATACACTTTCATTATATTTTATCACACAAAATAAGTTTTATAATACTATTCTGTCAAAGGACAAAAGTTATGATGAAAAGTATCACGATATGGAGGGAATGGTATCTGCATTTTTAAAAGAAAACAACGTTATAGAAGGAATTAGTATTATCACAAAGGATAATATGATATATCATTATTCCAGTATTCCAATTTCTGTGGCATTCCCAAATGATGATTTTGTAAAAAGCATTGAAAACAGAACATTTTCAGTTGCTGATATGAATATAAAATTTAATGACAAATTTTATCTAATGACAGGGAAGCCTTTTTATAATTATTATAATAATTATGATATAGGGTATTTGGTTATGTATGTAAAAGAGGATGCGTTTTGTGAAATGTATGAAGATTTTGAAGTATCAAATAGTCAGTTTTTTATTACAATAAATGACAATATTATCTCACATACAGATAAATCATTAATTGGTTCCAAATTTTTTCTTAATGACGAGTATTTTATGTCTGAGAAACAAAATCTTAAACTAGGTGATGACTTTATCATAAGTAAACATAATATTGAGACAAAAATGATTATTCCACGACTTACTATGGTAAGTATATGTTCGAATCAAAATTTTAATCACATGCTATTTAATATCAATTTAAGTTTTTCAATATTGTTATTTATTGCAATCATAATATCCATAGCTGTCGCAACATTTATATCATTTAATTTATTACGAGAAATAGAACTTTTAAGAAAAAGTATGCATTGCTTTGGTGAACAACCTATTGATTATGAACCTAAATTTAAACTTAATGAAATACATCTACTTGAAAATGATTTTAAACAGATGACTCATAGAATACAATTGCTTATAGATCGAATCAAACAAGAAAAAGAAAAACAACATATTGCTGAACTTGCTGCACTTCAAGCTCAAATTAATCCCCACTTTATTTATAATACATTGGATTCTATTGCGTGGATCATGAGAATGAAAAATCAAAACGATGTTTATGAGATAATATGTGCACTTGCCTCATTTTTTAGAATCTCTCTTCATGGCGGAAGCAATATTATTACCGTACGTGAAGAAATAGAACATTTGAAAAGTTATATTACCATAGAAAAAATGCGATTTCCGGATTTGTTTGATATAGAAATTGACATATCTCCTGATATATTGGATCTTTGTATGATTAAAATAATTCTTCAACCTATTGTTGAAAATTCCATTAAGCATGGATTTAAAGACAGAGCAACAGGCGGAAAAATTTATGTCACCGGAAAATTGACTCAAAATAATGATATTGAATTCATTATTACAGATAATGGGTGTGGAATGGATTTTGATCCTATAACAAATCCTATAAAAAAAGTTCATAAAGACAGTTCGGGATATGGAATTATTAATGTACATCAGCGCCTGTTTTTGGAATATGGTGAAGGATATGGACTTTCTTACTCAAGTGTTGTGGGGAAAGGAACGTCCGTCAGGGTATTAATTAAAAACTCATATAATTAAACTTGTTTAATATTCCTATTTTAGTTTATGAATTTTGATTCTAAGGTTGAAGTGTTGCCGTTCAATTATAAAGTCCAAAATATCTCCCTTTTTTGTCTTGTTTATCCTATTGTTGAAGGTATCTCTTCATGCTACAATTTTATCATCTTAAAAATGAAAATAGCAGAACTGAGGCAGCGTAAATTGTTTTTAAGGCGCTTGCTGACTGCTTTTTCTGCTGGACAAATCTTTGGAATAGAAAGGATGTGCAAGATGAAAAGGAGAATTGGTTTCTTATTGTTAATTATTACACTATTTATGTCAATTATTCCCACTTCAATGTTTTACGTATCCGCAGAAAGTACGCCGGTTATAAAAAATGTTATTTATATGATACCTGATGGTGGTGGATTTGCACTTTATGATTTTGCTAAAGCTGTTAAAGAAACAGGTGGATTTAATGAGGGGCTATATCCTAATTCCACAAAAATTACTGACACATATATGTATTTGAAAGATTATTTAATCGGAACCGAAACCACTCATTCTGCAAATAATTCGGTTACCGACTCTGCTGCAGGTGGAACGGCATTATCGTCCGGCTACAAAACAAATAATAATTATATAGGGGTGGACAGTCAAGGAGTACCTCATGCAACACTATTAGAAGCAGCACAATTAGAAGGCAAGAGAACCGGTATTGTAGCTACTTATCCGTGGGCTCATGCAACACCGGCTGCATTTACGGCCCATAATATTTCAAGGGGTAATGTTAGGATTTTATCTGAGCAAATAATGAATCAAGGTCTGGACGTTGTTTTAGGTGTAGGTTTTGGAGCTCAAGGTTATTATGGTTCGGTAGCTTATGCGGAAAGTAAAGGATATACCATTACAAATGATAAATATGATTTGGTTAACATTCAACCGGGAACAAAAATTTGGGGAAATCATTATCCTGATTCTTTTCCGTTTGACATTTATTTAGATGAAAAACAACCAACCTTGGCAGAAATGATGGCTGCTGCCATTCGAGCGTTAGACGGCAGTGACAAAGGGTTTTTCTTAATGGTGGAAGGAAGTAAGGTGGATGCCGGAGGTCATAATAATAATATCGTAGAAGCAGTAAGTGAATATATTGCCTTTGATGAAGCCTTCAAAGTAGCATTGGATTTTGCAAAAGCCAGAACGGATACAGTTGTTATAGTAGCACCGGACCATGATACCGGTGGTTTAAACCTTCCGAACCCTGACATTGTCGGTGGAAATCCGAATTGGAGTAATTATGCCGAAGCAGTAGAAAAAGTTAAAGGCGGTCAAAACATCGAAAAAAATAATCCATATGGTATTTCGTGGACCACCACAGGACATACCAATAGAAGATGTGGTGTTTGGATGTATGCACCGCCGGGAGTTAAGCCGCCTAAAGGCTTATCGGATACACCTGGTGATACACCGGAAAACAGAAAATTGGTTATAGATAATACAGAAATTGCACCATATCTTGCCGGATTAATGGGATTAGACCTGGAAGCAGCTACCGAGGAATTGTTTGTGGATGTAACAGATTTAGGTACTTTTAATTCAAGGAATAATACCTTTACGTTTAATCATATGGATATCAGTATTGCTGCAAATCAGTCTGTTGCAACAATATATGGTAAACCGGTGGATTTAGACGGAAAAGTTGCAGTATATTCAGAAGGAAGGTTTTATGTTCCTAAAAGTCTTATAAGAAATGAAATCAAAATAAAAACTACAAGGTATAAGGACCAAACAACAGGTAGGATTATAGTGAAAGGGCAAGTTGACAGAGCCTTTGCCGGAGAAAAAGTATCATTGTTAATGTATAAAAAAAGTGTTGATTCACCAACCGAAAATATTATTGGATATGTTGATCAATCGACTATAGACAGTGATGGGGTTTATGTATTTACATTTAAGTTTTTTGATGATGTTGATGATTATGAGATTGCAATGTATTTGGGAAACAAAAAGATAACCGATAGTATAACCGAAGCAACCGCAAGTTATTCATGGTTGGATGCCTCTGTACTTCTTTTTAAAGAAAAAGACACCTTTGCATCCAGTGAGGTATTTATCAAAAATTATGATATAGAAGGATTAACCTATTGTATCGGTTTGGCTTTCTATGATGCAAATAATAAACTGATACAGCTTAAACTGAGTGATATTAAAGCACTTGATAATAATACTACCTTGGATAACCTGAAAGCTTCCATGCCTGATGGCACGGCAACGGTTAAGGCTTTTATTTGGTCCAATTATACTCAAATGATACCGCTTTGTGAGGCCGATCATATAACTGTAAAATAAAGCTGTGCTTACAGTATAAGATGATGCTAAGAAGTCCTAAATCTCACCCTTTTTTGTCTTTTTTATTCTCTTGTTGAAGTTATTGGTTCATGTTAAACTTTTCTTATAGAAAAGCAAGTATTAATTAAAGAGGAGTTGTTTCTATGAAAAAAAGCATATGTTGTTTTTTGGTTTTATGTCTATGCGTTTTGATATTTACTTCATGCAATAAAAATGTTTCAGAACCTACAACGAAAGGCAATAAAGTTGTGCTGACTGTCGGCAGCTGGCCCTCGAAAGAAGGAGTTTCATTGAATGCTTATAATGAGGCTCTTGCACGGTTTAATGAAAAGTATGGTGACCAAATAGAGATTGTTCCTGATCATTGGACATTTGACGTACAGACATTCTTGCCCAAAGCAGCAAGCGGACAGCTTCCCACATTGTATGCCGCATATTTTACCGAAGCGGACAGAATTATTGATGCAGGCTATGCTGCTGACATTACGGAATATATGAAAAAATATGATTATGAGGATAAGGTTAATGATACTATTAAGAATATGATAACTCGTGATGGAAAAATGTATTTAATTCCAAGAGATGCATATGCTTTTGGTATATTGGCAAATTTAAACTTATTGAGAGAGGCCGGATTGGTTGATGAAGAGGAAAATCCGATTATGCCTAAAACTTATGATGAGTTAGTAGAATATGCTAAATTAGTAAAAGAAAAAACGGGAAAGGCAGGATTTATCATGCCTACGGCAGGTCGTAATGGAGGTTGGCATTTTACGGTTATTGCGTGGTCGTTTGGTGTTAAATTTATGGAGAAAATCGATGGAAAATGGAAAGCCACCTTTAATACACCGGAATGTGTTGAAGCATTGCAATTTATTAAGGATTTAAAGTGGAAACATAATGTACTAAACCCCAATGTACTTATTAATTTAAGTGAAGCTCAGAAATTATTTGCCACAGACCAAGGAGCATTTTATTTGGCATCTACTCCGGCGGACAGTTTATTTTCCAATTATGGAATGAATAAAGACGATATTGCTATGGGTACCATTCCAAGTGGTAAAAAGCAACATGTTACATTAATGGGTGGAGGGTTTAAAGTACTTGCACCCAATGCTACGGAAGAACAAAAAGATGCGGCATTTAAATGGCTGGAATATGAAGGAGTAACACCTCATCTGACCGATACATCGAGAGAAAGTTTGGAATCTAAATATAAGTCGAGGGCCGCAGAAGGTTTTATTATTGGGATTTCTGCTTTTTCACCATGGAATAATAAGGCCAGTGTAACACAATTTGAGGAAAGTTTAAGACAAAAGTATTTAAATGTGAATATTAATCATATTAAGCAATATGGTAATTTTGATAATGTTGAAATCAGAGCGGAAGAACCGGTATGTTGCCAAGATTTATATGCTCTTCTTGATGCTTGCATTCAAGCAGTGCTCACGGATGAAAATGCAGACTGTGCAGAATTGATTGCCAATGCTGCAAGGGATTTTCAAGTAAACAATTTAGATAATGCACAATAATTGAGGGGGACAATATGTGAAGGCAAAATATAATTTGAAAACAACAATGGTTCACCAAAAAGCGAAGGAAAAAAAAATTACGACTGTTAAAAAGGAATTTAGTGCGTGGATACTAATAGCGCCGTTGATTTTTCTTGTATTTTTTCTCATTTGGTATCCACAGGTTATGAGTATTTATTTATCGTTTTTTAATTTGAAGGGATATACCCCACAATCGTTTGTCGGGCTAAAAAACTATATAAATGTATTAAGCGATACGTTATTTCCGAAGATTTTATTAAATACCATAAAGTATGTTTTATGGTCGCTTGTTCTGGGGTATTTTCTACCAGTAATTGTAGCAATCATGATTAATGAAATGGTACATTTTAAAACAGGTTTTAAGTTTTGTATTTATTTTCCGGCGATATTGCCCGGAATAGCCGTTTCATTAATGTGGTATTTAATCTATTTTCCTGATGGTGGTGGCTTACTGAATATGCTTTTGCAAATGATCGGACTTCCGCCACAGGAATGGTTACAAAATACAAAGTGGGCAATTCCTCTTTTGGTTATCAGTATGACATGGAAAGGCATGCCTGCTTCTATGTTAATTTATCTTGCATCATTGCAAGGTATTAATCAAGAGCTATATGAAGCTGCAATTATAGATGGAGCAGGAGTTTTAAAAAGAATAAGAACCATTACAATACCACAAATTTCAGGTGTTATGCTACTTTTACTAATAAAACAAATTATCAGTGTGTTTCAGGTTTTGGAGCAACCGATGGCAATGACAAGCGGAGGCCCTAATAATGCAACAATTACACTGTCATATTTGGCTTATAAAGAAGGATTCGAGTACTTTAGAGTGGGGCCTGCCATGGCAATAGGAAATATATTGTTTGTTATTTTAATTGTCTTTACTTCTTTTTATTTTTACATTAGTAGGAAAGTGGACGAGAGGTTATAAAAGGAGAGTGTACTTTATTAATGAAGGTATTTTCAGAAAAAAATCTTGGAATTATAAGTAATATTGAATTAAAACAGACAAAATATAAGATATTGTATTGGTCAATCTTCACTATCTTGGTATTTATCTCAATTATTAGTTTTTTGCCGTCCATATGGGTGTTACTTTCAGGCTTTAAAGATGTAAAAGAAATATACCGGATACCTTCAAGCTTTTTCCCAAAGGAAATCAGGCTTTCAAAATTGGTAGAGGTTTGGAAGTTACTTAATTTTACGCAAAGTTATATAGCAACGTTTATGATTACCATCGGGGATTTGATATTTTGTTTGACATTTCCTGCACTTGGTGGGTATGTGCTTTCAAAGCTAAAGCCAAGGGGAACCAAACTGATCATGACATTGTTATTATGGACCATGATGATGCCAGGGCAAATAAGGACAGTACCATTGTTTATGATCTTTAATCGTTTTCCGATTTTCCATTTTAGCTTGCTGGATACCTATTGGCCGTTATGGATGATGGCAGGAGCCAATATATTTGACACGCTGTTGTTTAAAAGTTTTTTTGATTCGATACCTTTTTCATATATAGAGGCAGCAAGGATAGACGGTTGTTCAGATGTAAAAACTTTTGCAAAAATTATTCTCCCGTTGTCTAAGCCTGTCATAATAGTAGTGTCAATATTCAGTGTCAATAACAGTTGGAGTTCCTTTTTGTGGCCGTTATTAATTCTAAAAACGGAACGCTTGATTCCTATAACCGTTAAAATTTTTCGTATGACAAATGAATATCAATTGGATCATTATATGTTAGCGCTTATATTCTCCATAATACCACCGGTAATCATATATTTAATATTCCAAAATCAAATTTTAGGTGGAATTAGTTTGGGTGGGATTAAAGGATAAAAATAATATATAACATATTAAAAGGAGAGTGGAGTAAATGAAAAAAATTTCTTTGGTGTGGGTCATTACAATGATGCTTGGTATTGTAAACTGCATTTCAGCTTTTGCAATACCGGAAGTACGGGTGGACGATATTCTGATTGACTTGAATTTTGATAATGAAACACTCGGAGAAGTTCCAACGACTCTCAATACTCGTGGAAATGTTCCATGTACCGATACAAACGTAGCACAGGTGGTGCAAAGGTCAGAAGGGGACCTTGGTATTCAATTGGGCAATTGGTCTCTTGTGCAAAGGATGTTTAATGGCTCCATTTCGTCCGGAGTATTTTATATTGAATTTGACGTAAATCCTGGTAATGGCGGCGTCAATGTAAGTTTAGTTTATTCTGAAACTTCGAATGTATATCAAAAGTATGTGTTGGCTACTGGTCGAACCTATCGGAATGTATATATTCAAAAATCAACTGTTTCTACGCCAGCACAAGATGGAGAAGGGAGAATAACTTTTACGGCAAAAAATCCGGGAGAAACCGTTGAATTTATTCCCGGTCAGGACAATCACTATAAACTGAAGATTGATATTGATAATCAAACGGTAACTGCATATATCAATAATGTAGAATCAGAACCAGTATCCGGTATATCGTATATTGGCGGAACCAATCCTGCTATTGGTGGAATTGCAATTTATTCTACACGTCCTGAAAGTGCTAAAGACAATTATGCAGTTATTGATAATATTAAGGTTTATCGAGAGACGGAATATTACATAAAACTTTTGGATGAAGATTTTGAAGAAGGTAATTTATCAAGTTGGCAGATCAATAATTCAAGCAATCCTGTTACCGGAACGGAGTGTACTATTGTTAATAAGTCAGAAGCAATTCATACGATTAACGGTACAGTTAGAACACAAACACCATCAGATCCTAATAATAAGGTTTTAGCTGTTCATGACGGGAAATCAATTTATGCTAAATTTATTAATAATGACGGTATATCTTCTGGTGTATTTTATGTAGAGTTTGATGCACAACCGGGATTTGGAGGTGCATATGTAGGATTGGTTTACAAAGATGCAAATGCTATTTTATCGAAATACCCGTTTGCTTTTATAAGAGGAAACATTACCACAGGTGCATTTAAAAAAGCTTCGCTTGTATCAGAAAATCTTGTAAAATTTCAATGTAATTCTTCTGATATGACGTATACAAACTATAATTGGGTTCATGTAAAACTAAAGATTGACCTGGATAATCAAACAGTTACCTTATATATGAACGGGCAGGTATCGGATGAGATTTTCATAGAATATTTAGGTGGTTCAAATGCGGCAATCGGAGGAATTGGCTTATACAATGTTGCAAGAGCGGAGTCTGCTGAAGATAAAACAATTTATTTTGATAACATTAAAGTTTATGCTATATCAGATGGCATTAGTGTAACAGATGTAAAAACGGAAGAAAACAGAATTAAGCTTACCTTTAAAGATGCCATTCAGTCTATTGGTAAAAATGACATAAGTATTAAGAGTTTCGCAGGAACAGATGTATCAATTGAGTCGGTTACCTTGTCCGATGACAAGAAGTCTTGTGTAATTTATTTAGCAGAGAATTTGCTAAAAAATAAAAACTATACATTAATGGTACGTGACAGTGTAAAATATACAGATGGATATGCTATCATTCCTTATACCACAACAATTGTATACACCGGTTCGGATTTTACGGCTACAGTTGCTTTGCAAGATGTTTCATTTGTTTTGGGAAGTACTGTAAAGGCAGTTGGTACTATTCATGTAGCAGATTTATCATCAGAAAAACACGTGAAACTTATTATTGCTACATATGATGATGACAGGTTGCTTGAAGTGAATATGCAAAACTTTACATATGATAGTAACGATTATGGGGAATATACTCCTTCTGTTCCATTAACATTGACAAAAAATGCTAAAAGGATAAAAGCGTTTATTTGGGATGCAAATACAATGGCGCCCTTAAGTGATTTTGATGAAGCTACCGTCCAATAAGTTTACATGGGCTGTTATTGACTGCACAACTAAAGTAAAGAAGTTGTGCAGTCAATTGGTTTATGTTCTGATTAGGTTTTATTTAATGAAAGGAATGTATTGATTATGAAAAAGCTTATGGTTTTAGCCTTAACTATCGTGTTTTATATGCTTTTTCTAAACACGGGGGTATTAGCAATCAATAGTCCTATTGCTGAATATTATTGGAATGTTGATGACAGTCAAGGCTTAAATTGTTGGATGGATAGCACGCCCATCATTTATAATTATATGGATAAAAACGGTTGGGCAATCGATACAATGGGAAATTCAAATTTATATGTGGATATTGAAGACAGTGCTTTGTATGGTATTTCAGATTATACAAATGTTTTTATTGATATCACATATTTTGATAACGGTTTGGGGTATTTTTACATCAAGTATGATGGGTGTAGCGGGGAAACAATTTTTAACGATTATATTGAATTATATAATTCACAACAGTGGATTACCAAAACCATAAGAATTGAGGATGCTTATTTTGCTAATAGAGCTAATAATGCAGATTTTGTCATAACTGCTGTAAAAACGGAACAAGACAGGGTATTTGCAATTTCAGATATTAGACTAATTGTTTCTAATACTAAAAGTTATATTAGAGTAAAAGCAACGAGTAATCCAGCCGGTAACATATTTTTTGACGGAGAAAGCAAGACATTTTCAATTGAGTTTGAAAATAAAAGTTTAGCCCATCAAGATTTTATTGCAACTTATCAAATAAAAAATTATGACAGTGATGATGCATGTTATAGTACTGTAAGAAATTACAGTATATCATCAGGTTCAAAAATTACAGATACATTTAGCATTCCTGATGCTATAAAATATGGTGTCTATAATCTTAGTATAATTCTATCGAGTCAGGATAATATTCTTAACGCGGTTTATGATATTCCGTTTTCAATTTGCAGAACCAATCCTTATGGTTTAGTGAATGAGAAAATTGGTATTGTTACACATTTTTCATGGGGCAGAGAATCAAAAGCCGGAACGGAGATAATAAAAAAGGCAGGTTTTAGTTATATCAGGGACGGTTATAAATGGGCAGATTTTGAGAGAAAGAAAGGAATCTATTCGGAACCTTCTGTTTATACTGAGTATTTACAAAATGTAGTGAATAATGACTTAAACATTTTAATTGTGGCTGCTTATGGAAATCCGGTGTATGGAATGACGTCCGGTGGCTCAGCGCATCAACAGTTGCCGGAAACAGATGAAGAAATGAATGCTTTTGCTGAATATGTTTATGAAATGCTAAAAGCCAGAAACGGTAATATAGATGTGGTTGAAATATGGAATGAACCGGATTTAACAGCGTTTAATAAAACCAATGTTCCTCCTGAAGTTTATACCAAGCTTTTGAAAGTTGTATATGAAAGAGTCAAACCACATTATCCGAATGTGAAAATAGGTGCAATGGCTATAGCAAATTCATTAACAAGTAATGGGTATAGTTGGCTTCAGCGCGCCCTTGCGGCAGATCTGGACGGTGACGGTGTGGGTGATGCGCATAAGTATTTTGATATATTTACTTTTCATCACTATACAACAAATTTAAGCAGTTTACCTGGAATTTTAAATAATTTTTTAAGTCTTCTTGATATATATAATTGTTCGGATAAGGAAATTTGGCATACGGAATATGGTTCAACACGAATTAATGTGAATAAGTCAACTCTTGCATATGATTTGAGGTCTCCTGAAGAACAGGCAATCAGACTTTCGCAATATTATACAACATTGCACGCCAATAATTTGGGAGATAAGTTCTTTATATATGATTTTTCCAATGACGGACTTGCAGAAAACGATTCAGAATATAATTTTGGTATTGTTGAGTCACACATGTACAAGGTTCCTTATGCTGCAAAGCCTGCATTTATTGCTATGGCAAATATAAATGCATTGCTTGCAGGTACTTCAAAGGCTCAAGTTATTTATCATCAAGGTGGGATTGTTGTACATAAATATAAGGATACGAAAAGACGAAGAGAAGTTTATGTTTTTTATTCCGAGAGCGGTCTCAAATCCTATAATTTTGAATTTGGCGACGGAACCGTAAAATTCTATGATATGTATGGGAATGAATGCAATTTTGATAATGACGGTAAAACATACAACCTTGTTTTTGACAGAAAACCGATATATGCAGAGGTGTTCCCGGAAAATACAACAGAAATCACATTTGCGAAAGTGGAAGGCGGTATTCATGTTGAGGGATTAATAAAAACCGGAAGAAGTGGAGATTTTGTTGGTGTGGAAGTGTATAGTGACGAGGGAGAGATGATTTATTTAGACCAGTTTGAACTGAATTCTGAAAAAAAGTTTTCCTTTAACTTTCAAACGGACTTTTACGGTGAATATGCAGTATATATAGGAAGTGATTCATTAGGAGAAGTTCAGGTGTTTTATTTTGATGCTTCAGATAAATTTCAGGCTTCTATTAAGGCCTATACTAAAAATAAGAAAGTCTTGGGAATGGAAGATGTAAATAATGAAGATGTTGATATTGTAATATTTGTTAATGATGAAAGCATTGTTGAAAGATTTAAAATATTTTATGCAATTTATAAAAGTAATGTTATGCAGAATGTTACGATTTTAAATTTAAGTGATTTGGTTGGGGTAGGGTCGGAATATCAATTTACACTTGAGCCGTCATTATTTCATGATGCTGATGTCATTAAAGTGTTTCTATGGGATTCGTTCCATGGAATGATTCCGTTAGCAAGGCATTTGGCTATTCAATAGACAACTTAATATTAATCACACACTTAAAATATAATGGGTATAGGTGAAAACACAAACGTGGTTTCACCTTAATTTTTTGTTTTTACCGTAATATGTAGGTGAATTTCTTCTATCGATTTTTGGATACATACCACTTCATATAGTACTGAAAAATGCAATTAATTTGTAGAAAAGTATATCAAGACGAAAACAATTTTGTGGCATGATTTAGAATTTAGTTTATTTTATAAATTGCTGGGAATATTCTGTTGGAGACATTCCGGTTTTTTGCTTAAATAGACGGCTGAAATAAGCCGCGTCATTAAAACCTAGCATATCGGCAATTTCAGCTATACTTAAAGTATTGGTTTCCAGGAATTGTTTTGCCTTGGTGATTTTTGCATTTAAACGGTACTCAGAAGGACTCATGCCGGAATATGCCTTAAACAATCGTCTAAAGCAGTTACTGCTAACATTGCACATTTTTGCAATTTCTTCTATGCTTAATTCTTGTTTTAAATCCTCTTCCAAATAAATAATCCCTTTTACTATATTTCTGTATTCTTTTGAATAAATACCGGCACGTCTTTGCATGCTGCTTAAATCAGCAAGTATTCGATATAGTATGGACTTTAAAAGTGCAGGGCTTTGGATGTTGGAATAGTAGGCCTTTGCCATGTCGGAAAAAGCTTTATGAAAATAGGAAGGGTTATGAAGTGGAATCACTTCAATACTGTCATTTAGCGCAATAGGATTGTTTTCACCGTCGGTCATTAAAAATTCAATGAGTATTGTGCTTTCCAGGTCCTTTTTCACATTTGAAAATTTTGACATGTATTTTGCGCCTTTTGGGATATAAACGATATTTCCTTTCTCCGCATATACCGGTGGTTTGTTATTCATGTTGTAGACCGCACTACAATTGCAAAAGTACAGTAAGGCATGCGAATGTCTTGGCGTATTCGTATAGCCGAATGTTTCGTTATCCTTCCAATATTGAAACATGGAGAAGGGTTTATAAACAGTAAAATCCATTTGATACAATTTATCAAGAGGGATAATTTTCATTGGTATCTCTCCCTGTATTTTACTTAATTATAAGTATATCGTATTGTAAAAGGGAAATCAAATATAAATATTATTGTTAATATATTAACTAAGTATTCTAAATGTACAAGCAATGGGTGGTTTTCTTCATTGCTTTGCATCTGCTGAGAATGATATAATGAAGGCATCAATAAAGAAAAAGGGGTGTTGTAAATGGAGAAAATCAGAGTAACCATATGGAATGAATTTATACATGAAAAAAAGGAGCCTAGAATAGCAAAAGTATACCCGGAGGGTATACATGGTGCAATTGCAAGTATGCTGGGGAAAGATCCGAAGTTTGAAATCCGAACGGCAACATTGGAAGAACCTGAGCACGGATTGACCGATGAAGTTTTGGATAATACGGATGTGTTGATTTGGTGGGGGCATATTGCTCATGACAAAGTATCCGATGAGGTGGCGGAAAAAGTTCGGCAGCATGTATTGGACGGGATGGGACTGATTGTATTACATTCCGGACATTTGTCAAAGCCTTTTGTGAAACTGATGGGGACCGTATGCCGTTCAAAGTGGCGTGAAAATGACGAGAAGGAGAGAATATGGGTGATTGAGCCAGGTCATCCCATTGCACGGAATTTGCCTGAATACATAGAATTGCCGCAGGAAGAAACATATGGTGAGAGATTCGAGATACCTGCACCGGATGAACTTGTTTTTATCAGTTGGTTCTCAGGGGGTGAAGTATTCCGTAGCGGTTGTTGTTATAAACGCGGATTGGGAAAAATTTTCTATTTCCGTCCCGGACATGAGGAATATCCTACTTTTTATCGTGAGGATATTACTCAAATATTGAAAAATGCCATTGAATGGGCACAACCTTCCGGTGGCCCCAAGCCAACATTAGGTCATTATGAAGCATTGGAACATGTAAAGGATAAATTTGAAGGTATGGATGAGAGTATTAGAAAACATGAAAATTTATATAAATAGGAGATGAAAATATGAAGAACGTTAGAATTGGAATTATCGGAGTGGGAGGCATTGCAAAAAGTGTGCACATTCCGGAAATACAGAAGAGCAAAGGCGGGAAAATTACGGCTATTTGCGATATTGATGAACAAGCTTTATATGATGTAGGAGAGCAATTAGGTATTGATGAGAATTATCGTTTTAAAGATTATAGAGATTTAATTGCATGTGATGTAGTGGATGCAGTGGAAATTTGTACACCTAATTATCTTCATGTGCCAATGGCGTTGGATGCAATTCATGCAGGAAAACCTGTCAATGTTGAAAAACCATTATCCATCAATTATCTAGAAGCGAAAAAATTGGAAGATGCACTGGCAGTGAAAAGTATACCCAACATGATGTGCTTTTCCTACCGATTTAAGCCGGCTGTCCGTTACGCAAAGTGGATTTTGGAAAAAGGACTTATAGGAAAGGTTTTAAGTGTAAATGTAGAATATTTGAAATCAAGCGCTTTTTGGGAAGGTAGGAAACTGGATTGGCGGTTTATCAAGAAATATGCGGGAACAGGTGTATTGGGAGATTTGGGTGTTCATTTAATTGATATGACAAGGTTTTTAATCGGTGATGTTGAGTCGGTTTGCGCAACGACGGGAATTGTTGTAAAAGAGCGTCAGAGGATCGATTCTAATGAAATGGGAAAAGTAGAAACAGACGATTATTGCAATTTTTTGGCAAACATTAGGGGCGGTGTAGCAGGAACTTTTGTTATTACACGTTGTGCCATTGGTCATAATAATACCATTAAGTATGATATTTTCGGAACCGAAGGCGTTATTTCATTTGATTTAAACAATCCGGAGATTTTGGGGGTATGCATCGGTGAAGTGGATGTGAAATCCTTTGGAATGCATAATGTTAAAGTACCTGCTGAATTTTATGTGACACAGGAGCAGACCTTTATTGATTTGGTAAATGGTAAGGAGTGCAAGTACCTGCCAACCGTTAAAGATGGAATTGAATGTCAAAAAATACTGGATGCACTACTACAGTCCAGCGAAGAAAACAGATGGGTGGCGTTGTAGTGTAGGAACACCATATATAGTATCTAAAATACTGTATATTTATAGGCGGACGCCATGTATGGCGTCCCTACAACTTCGGCATACATATTATCATATGAGTAATTTATATCCATTATATGACTATATATAGATTTATTCCAATACAATCTTGTTTGTCACATCATAACGCCCGTCAAGGTAAAGTTGTTTTTTATAATTCTTTCCGTTATATTGCAGTTCAATCTCATAGTTTCCTTTGAAACCTTTGAATTGAGCTATGCCTGTATCGGTGTTTGTGTGGAATATACCTTCCGTGTGCCATTCGGTGTTGATAAGCTTATCAAGAGCTTTAAAGGCAGGCTTCGGTGAAAGGTCGCTGTATAGCAAGCCTCCGCCAAAACGGTTTTCCCCTGCATTCATATCCAGTGCTCCGCCTTGCTTTCCTGCCCAGGTATATCCGTCAACCAGATTCCAGTATACAATACCGTCCATATTCTTGTGGCTGAACCATATTTTATACATATTGGTTACCAGTTCCGCCTGGATGTCCATGTCTTCCGAGTCACCGTTATATGAAGCAATGGTTACTTCGGAAATTTGAAGCGGTTTATTAAATCTGCCAAACGTATCTAAGACATCATATACGCGAATCGGATTATACCGTTCCAAAGCGTAATCTCCTTCTTTTTCACGGTCTACAAATTGGTGGCATTGTATCCCTATTGCGTCGAATTTGACGTTTTCATATTCCAGATTTTTCAGCAACATGTAAAAGGGTGCACGTGTAAAGTGAAAGTTTTCCCATATGCCTCTGGCTTCATTAATAAATTTACGTTGAAAAGGAAGATGCTCGGCGATATGGAAGCAATAGCTTATATAATCGTCTTCGCGGAAGAATTTTGTTGTTCTGTTCAAGTCATAACAACTCCAACAAAGCATTTCGTTTATGATGTCCCAATCTGCAATTCTGTTCTTATAGCGGTCTGCAATTTCTTCCATGTGATGTTTTATTTCCGTTTTAATTCCCGGTACGTCGTTTGGCAGCCAGTCGGGAGCGAAAGCATCATATACAAGGCAGTGCCCTTTTACACGAATGTTGTTTTGCTCGCAATATTCCAGAACCAAATCCGGAGCAGGCCGGCGGTATATTTTTTCACTGTCCTTAGCATATCTGGGTTTTCCTTTGACCGGTTCCAAAGCGTCCCAATAAAACGGGGCAATTGCATAGTTAAAAAGTTTTGGGAAAATTTCGCGATAGATTTTGTTTTTTTCTTCCGTTTCAAACTCGTCCAGTAAAAAGATGTTGCAGCCAAAATTGAAGTCATGACTTTTTTGAGTTGCTTTAAAGGACACATCATGAATAATGTTTCCGTCTTTGTCCACAAACTGAATTTTGGCATAACCCTTTCTATAAAGCTCAATTCCGGTTTTTACACGTTCCTCCATAAAATCCTTTTGTTCTTCAAAATATTTCAGAACGGTTTCCCGCCTTGACATAAATAAACACCTCACATACATATTTTTCTATGTGAATTTTAACATACCATGACGATTTCAACAAGAATAGAAAATGAGCTTTGGTTTGATTTTTGAAACCTATTATGCTATGATATAAATAAATAAGGAGATGATTGGTATGTTTTTTGAAAATGATAATGTGGCTCTCAGGGTCATTGACGTTTTAAGTTTTGAGCAGAAAAAAAAGGTAGTATCCAGAAATTCCAATCGGCCTTTTTACGCTCTTAGCTACCGTAAAAAGGCTACCAATACTGTGTTTGAGTATGACAATCAATGCATCAGTGTTTCCGGAAAAAGCATTGTATTGGTTCCGGCTCAACTGGATTATATACGAACTGCCGAAAATGAAACCATGACAGTGGTTCATTTTTTGATGGTAGGTGAACACAGCAGAGAAATTAAAGTTTTTTATCCTGCGTTATACGAGCAATATGAAAAATGTTTTGATGAAATATTAAGAGTGTGGAACAATAAGGAGGAAGGCTATAAGTTCAAATGTAATGAACTTTTGTACCAATTGCTTTACATGATACGGAGGGAAGAGGTAGAGTCGGAGCAAGGACGGCTTTTCTGTCTTGCAGATCGTGCTGCTCGTATGATTGAGCGGGAAGCATCATCAAGTGAGTTTTCCGTAAGTTTAATTGCACCAAGGTTGAATGTAAGCGGTACTTATTTGAGAAAAAAATTTCAAGAAAAATACGGTATGTCGCCCCAGCAATACCTTACGGAAGTCCGGATCGAACTGGCACGATCGCTGCTTAAAACCAAGTATTTTTCGGTAAAAGAGGTTGCAAGACGCTGCGGCTTTGAAAATGAAAAGTACTTTTCAACGGTGTTTAAGGAGAAGGTGGGTATTTCGCCAAAGTTTTTTGATGTATAAATGAGTGGTTGTTATATAAAATTTTTTCAGCAAGTTTTAAAAAGAGCTGTATTTAATATTTTTTTAAAGCTCTTTTTTTATGTGTAAATAAAATTAGTAAAAATTTATGAATAAATATCAAATTTTTTACGTTATTTATAATTTGTGTTAATAGTATAATGACACTGGAAGTTATAATAAAATAATAAATCTTACTGTTTATATGAAGTATCATTAATTAATGTTATTTATCATTGATTCTGATATAATTTATAATTATCATTTCTACATAGCATAAAGTCAACGAATTCATATTACTCTATATATTCTAAATAATGATGAGATACAAATCCCCCTTTGGACTTAATATATTATTATAGCAGTTCATATAAAACATATAAAAAATAGCATTGTATGTAAAGATAAAGCCCCAAATGTGAGAAACAATTCTTTTTTTATAATCTGAATCTGTATATCTATATTTTTCATAACTTTATAATTTCATAGAATAGTCTTTTAATATTAATTAATAATTAAAACAAGATTGATGTGTTTATTGCCGTAATGTTTTTTGATATGACATAGTAAAAAATATTTTAGGCAGTTACAGCATGATTAGAGTATTATATAAGTCATGCTAAACTGTTTCATATTTCAAATTTGTTATCAAAAATATTTTAAGGGAGGTATTTGTTATGATTCGGTTTTACCGCCTTTATCGCCGTTGTTGGTACATGCTTATTGCAGTTATTGTATGGGGGCAGATTGGCATTGGTTTTGCGAGTGCAAAGGAATTGCCGCAATTACCCGACCCAGCTATTCAATTTGTCATGCCTTATGATGATGCAAGTGAAGGAATAACCAATGTTAAGGATTTGCGCGGTACACCGGAGAAGGCTGATAAGCGTATTATTGTCTGGAATGGGCACCTGCATCTTCAGGAGGATGATGGCAGTGTGGGCCGGCGGGTACGTTTGTTTGGAACCAATTTATTTGGGGAAGCTTGTTTTCCGACTCATGAGATTGCTGAGATTGTAGCTGCTCGTATGGCCCGGTTTGGTATTAATTGTGTACGTCTACATAAAATAGATAGAGCTTATAAACCAGAAGGAATTTTTACGGATGTCAATATGGATGAACTTGATGAGGAACAATTGGACCGTCTTGACTATTTAATTTATCAATTGAAAGAGCATGGTATTTATGTGGACTTGAATCTGCAAGCCGGCCGTACTTTTCCTTCTACAACAGAGATGCCGCACTATACGGGCTATCCCAGTGCTTCTAGGGGTCTTGATATTTTTTACAGGCCAATGATTGAAAAGCAGAAAGAGTATGCCGAAAAACTTTTAAGTCATGATAATCCATATATTCCCGGCAATGTTCCATATGCCGAAGAGCCGGCAATTGTATTTGTTGAAATCAACAATGAAGATGGGTTGTTATTTCAATGGTGGCAGTGGAAATTGGAGAGTATGCCCAGAGAGGGGGATGCTGCGGTTTATCGTAATGCATTAAAAGAACAATGGAATAACTGGTTAACTAACAAATACGGTTCAGATGATATGCTTGAATCGGAATGGGGCAAAGGGATTATTCCGTTTGATGATGAAATGCTGGGGAACGGGTCGTTTTCCAATACGCTAAGTCCATGGTATCTGGAAAATCATGATAATTTGGCAACATATACATTAGAGCCCAATGGTGGGCCAAAGGGTGGGCCTGCTTTACGGGTTGACGTTCATAACACAGGAGTGTATTACTATGTCAAAGTTAACCAAAAAGATCTTAGCTGCGAAGAAGGAATGCCATATACTGTGAGTTTTTGGGCTAAGGCTGATGCAGAGCGTACTATCAAAGTTTATATAGGTAGGAATTATGGAAGTTATAACGTGTTGGCAAGTTCAAAGGTTTCCTTGACAACGAGTTGGCAGTATTTTACGGTAACTTTGACACCTAAAGATAGCGATTCTAATGTACGTTTTGGGTTTGATGAGTTAGCATTACAAACCGGTTCTGTTTGGTTGGCTGACGTTTCAATGAAACCTCGCTATGGACCTGAGATGTTGGATACTGAGATGATAGACGATACTGGAAAGTTGAAGCCTCCATGGTACTTGGAAAAGAATAAGTCCGACTTCGGAAATGCAACATATACTGCTTCTGAAACGCCCGGCGACAGTCCTGCGGTTTGTGTTAACGTTTCAGCAGCATATCCTGAAAATGAACTTTATAAACTGAAAGTTCATCATAAGGAACTGCAGTTTGAGTCTAATCAATCTTATATTTTGACTTTTTGGGCCAAGAGTGATAATGCACAAACCATATACCCATACATTGCTATGAGTCAATCTCCGTGGAGTGTTCTTGGTAAAGGGCCCAAATTTGAACTTACAAACGCATGGAAGCAGTATACTGTTGAACTTAAAAGTTCCGCTAGTGAATCTAATGGAAGATTATGTTTTAGCGACTTTGGAGGAAAGACAGGAAAAGTGTGGATTGGAAAGGTATCATTGCGGCCTTGCAGTGGTCTAACCGGTGTACCGGATAATGAAAGTTTGAGAACTATAAACATTCTTGACAGAGGTACGTATACTAAAAATTCAGAACGCAAGATTCAGGATTGGATTCATTTTATGTGGGATAATGAAGAAGCATACTGGAGGGAGATGCGTGATTATCTGAAAAATGACCTGGGATGTCAAAGTCTTCTTATTGGTACGCAATGCGGTCAAAGTCCGGTACCTATTCAGGCGAAATATTTCGATGTAATTGACATGCATTCTTACTGGGAACATCCGACTTTTCCCAATGTGGGATGGAGTTCCACGGACTGGTATATTAACAATACTTCCGTGACTACAAGCGCCGATGGTGGTAATATTACCCGAGTTGCTTCACGTCGTGTTGAGGGAAAACCCTTCGTTGTTACCGAGATAAACCATCCGGCTCCTAATGTTCATGGTGCGGAAGATATGACTCTTCACGCTATTTATGGTGGATTGCAGGATTGGGACGGTATTTTTTCATTTAGTTTTTCACTATATGACTATCAACGGATTACAGGACACTTTGATGTGGGGCATCATCCCACAAAGATGGTTATGCACCCAATAGTGGCAGCTCTTTTCTTGCGTGGTGACGTATCTCCTGCGGAGAATGAATATGTGGCTGCCGTTTCTTCTGATATGACCCGTGATTTGCTACTTGCGCATCGGGCTGCGAGTATTGGTACTTATCATGTTGGGATTGATCAACGTATGGCTCTGCAGTCAAAGGTTATGCTGGATGTTGATGAAAGTGTGCAGGATCTGCCTACACCGATATCTGTAACGGATGAGGTGATTGAAAGTGATACCGGTGAAATCAAATGGGACAGTACAGCCGGACAACAGGCAGTAACTGTTGATGCGCCTAAGTCTAAAGCTATAATTGGTGTGGTTGACGGTCGTACATTTGGCTTTGATAATGACGAGCTTACGGTTACTGTTGGAGATACGGATAACAATTGGGCGGCTATTGCTCTAAGTGTTATGGAAGGAGAAGATTTTTCTTCACCCGGCAAAATACTTCTTGTGGCTACAGGGAATGTCGGAAATGAAGGTATGGTATGGGAATGGTATAACGAAGAAGCCGGAACGGTAACGGTTAGAAACAATTGGGCAACGAAAGTGGGCAAGGACATAGTAGGTAAAAGTATAGTAGAGGGAATTAATGCTTCCATTAAGCTGCCGGTTGCTGCGGACATGGTCAAGGTATGGGTGCTTGATAATCGCGGTCAGCGTACCGGTGTGACATTGCCGGTTCAGGCAGTGGATGCAAATCACTCTGTTTTTGAAATTAACGAAAACTATGCCACATTGTGGTACGAGATTACCATTGGAGATGTTGAAGCACGTTGGGGTTTTAACAACAGTGCTGCAGATGATTCAGGAAATGGCTACGAGGCGATATTACATGGCTCTCCTACCTATGTGACGGAGTGTCAGGAAGGAAGTCATTCACTGTCGCTGGATGGAGAAGATGACTGGGTGCAACTTGACAACGTTGCTTCAAAAATAGAAGGAGACTGGAGTTTTTCAGCATGGGTGAAGGCACCTTCAAATACGAAACGGCGCTGTATTTTCAGTATTTGCACTCAAAGTGGGGGTAATAAGTTGAGATTTTACGTTAATTCCAATAAATTGGGGGTATATGGTCCATCAACATTGGAAGCAAGTACAAATACTATTGTTGCTGACAATCAATGGCATCATATAGTTTACACATGTTCAGGCAATATTGGTACGATTTATGTAGATGGAGTAGCAAAGGGAACTCATCAGCTCAGTTATACGTTATCGGCGACGGATCAATGGTCACTTGGGCAGGAATTCGACGGTACGATCAAAACCGATTTTTTCGATGGCTGTATTGATGATGTGCGCCTGTATAATTTTGCTCTGACACCGGAGGCAGTCGCTTTGCTCAACAATCGTTAATATGTTGCTTATTCATATAATGCTTATACATATATAGAGGCGGGTGTTCATGCCCGCCTGTTTGTATGTCAGCCTTTTTTGCAAAAAATATAACGAATATTTTCAATATTTTTTACTTTGCAACGCTCTTTCAGTATTGTGAATGGCTTTAATGGCTTCCTGATCTTTGCGCAAAATAATATAAGTATAGATAGAGTCTATAATGGCAAGCTGTGCAATTCTGGAGTTCATCCCTAAAATACTGTGTTTTGTTTCTTCCGATGCGGTAAATAAGGCAATGTCACTTTGTTTTATGATAGGCGACTTACCGAAGTTGGTAATGCAAATGGTGGAAGCCCCCGCTTCTTTGGCAAGTTTCATGGCTTCCACAACATCTTTTGACGAGCCGGAATGGGAGATTCCGATTGCAACGTCTTTTTTCGATAGATGAGATGCCGCAATGGCTTGCATATGATTGTCGCAGTAAGCGGCAGCATTCAATCCGGCTCTTAGGAATTTATGTTGTGCATCTATAGCAACCGAGGAAGAGTTGCCAAGGCCGAATATGGCAATGCGTTGGGCCGATAATATTTTTAATGCGGCTTTTTCAAGCTGTTCATTGTTTAATACCTTTTTTGTATGTTCCAGTGAGTTGTAAATATCGTTTGCAATTTTTGAAAAAATTTCATAACAGGAGTTGTCTTTTGTGATATTTTGATTCACCACAGGTTGAGCCTGGGCGGTTTCCTGTGCAATAGATATTTTCAATTCCTGGTAACCGCTCAAACCTAACCGTCTTGCAAATCGTACGATGGTAGCTTCTCCGCTGCCACATTTTTCTGCCAAGTCACTGATGGAAAGTCCGATAATTTCCCGTTGATTTTCCAAGATACAGTCTGCAATTTTTTTTTCGCCGGGTCCCATATCGTTATATAGAGTTTTGATTCTAAGTATAATGTTATTCATATGTTTGCTCCTTGTGAAAATTATTTTCATTTTCATTATATAGTAGACGTAAAAAAGAGTCAATAAATGAAAATTAATTTCAAAATATTATTGAAAAAAAATTTCGTTTATGCTAAACTAAAAATGAAAATAAACTTTTTGTAAAGAGGTGTGAGGTCATGCTTGACTACAAGGTAAAAGTCGGTCTTGTCCCTGTAAGAAGATATTTGCCGGGACCTAAACGTACGGGCATTTTCAATCCCGATTATGCGGTAGCAAATAAGGAAAAAACAATACAGTATATCAAGAAAAACTACAGCGATGAAAACACGGAATTTGTGGACATTGATTTTTTGAATGAAGAAGGGCTGTTGTACTTAAATAACGATTGTGAAAAGGTAGCCGAATATTTTCATCAGCAAAAAGTAGATGCCATATTTATTATTAACTGCAATTTTGGAAATGAAGAGGCGGCCGGAGAAATTGCAAGGCTGATGAAAAAACCGGTACTTTTATGGGGACCGAGGGATACCATTTTTGAGGAAGACGGTACAAGATATACCGATACACAATGCGGACTTTTTGCCATCAGCAATCAGTTCAGGCGCTACGGAATACCATTCTCGTATATAGAAAACTGTCATATAGAGGACAAAGCTTTTGACAAAGGGTTCAAACAGTTCTTGTCGGTTGTTTGCATGGTAAA
>Ga0134099_1001005_pt1 | contig 28521 bp, 26 predicted proteins | sample 10_taG_2_FD_105482 | JGI IMG/M metagenome (GOLD analysis project Ga0134099, IMG submission 105482) | Switchgrass degrading microbial communities from high solid loading bioreactors in New Hampshire, USA - 10_41_5_180_A2 metaG | ecosystem: Engineered > Bioreactor > Semi-continuous > Anaerobic >...
TATTACACACTATAAAGATGATGAAACTTCAAGAAAAAATTAAGGGCAAATCAATAAATCGTAAAAGAACAGGAAATAAGCAGATGCTTATTTGAAAAAGTTGATTTGTTCCCTTGAACGTTCATTTTCGGGGAAAATGCCCAAAAACCCATTGATATATTCCCACGAACGCAAGGTTCAAAAAACAGCCCAAGACATCAATCCAAGCGGCTCGTTCCATGCTGAGTGCATGTTTACGTTAAAGCCAAAAAAACGAACATAAAGACCCTTGATGCAACCATTCGGGCTAAGAAGTATCTTTGTCAGTTTTTTCTCTTTGGATGATTCTCAGCAAGTAAACTGATCAACAAAGTGAAACAAGTATAATTATACGTACAATATTGTTGACAACTTGCAATATGATTTATTAATTTAGAATGGTAAAGTCGGTTGATGAGGAATGGCGTATACTCTTAAATTTCAATCCGGAAGAAATAATTAATCTTTATGAAAGTATTGGCTGGACAAACTATGTAAAACTGCTAAAAGTATAATTACAATGAAAAAGGGGAATTGGCTGTGAGATCATATATCGATTGTGTATACTGCTATTTGAAACAAGCAGTATCCAGTATGAAAATGGCAGGAATTGAAGACGAGAAAAAAATGCACGAAGTAATATATGAGCTTATGGATTATGTGAAGACATTTGACACGAATGTTACACCTGCTGAAAACTCCTCGAAAGTTTTGTTAAAAACATATGAACTGATAGGGATTGATGACCCATATAAAGAGGTAAAAAAGCAGTCAAATGATCTTGCTCTGGAATTATATAACGTGCTTAAGCAAAAGATTGAGGATTCGGACGACAGGCTTTATGACGCATTGAAAATTGCCGTTGCAGGCAATATTATAGATTTGGGTATCAGCAGGAGTTTTGATATCCATGAAGCATTGGCCCATAGCATGGGTACGGGTTTTTCAATAGACCATTATGAACTTTTCAGAAAAAAGCTGGAAGAAGTTCAGGAGGTTTTGTTTTTAGGCGACAATTCAGGAGAAATAGTATTTGACAAATTACTCGTGGAAGAACTCACAAGGCTTGGCAAGCAAGTTACATATGTGGTTAAGGGAGCTCCTATATTGAATGACGCAACAATGGAAGATGCCCTTTATGTTGGAATGGACAAGGTGGCGAGGGTTATCACCAATGGTTCAAAGTATCTCGGTGTATGCTTTGAGAGGGTGTCGGAGGAATTTATTGGTACCCTTTATAATGCAAATTTGATTATCTCAAAAGGACAGGCAAATTTTGAGTCGCTTGAGCAGGATGAGAATGTTAGAGGAAAGGCTTTTTTCCTTTTAAAATTAAAATGTGAATGTGTGGCAGATATTGCAGGAGCGAAGTTGGGGGATGTAGTTTTCTTTACAAAATAAAATAATACAGCCAAAGCTTGAGGGTTCAGGGGTACCGTTAAGCCTTCCGTCCTTCCCGGAGGTAAACCATATGGGAAAGACGGAAGGGATGCTGCTTCATTTTGAGGATATACCGGCAAGCCAATGTTTAATGCGGTTATACATCTCAATAGGCTGTTCTACGCCTTCGGACAATTCCTCCATGGGGCACCGGCCGTCCCGGTTGCGGTTGGCAATGAACGGCACAAGGCAGTTATACTCGTAATATATATTGTATTCTTCAAGAATTTTTTTTGCTTCAATGCTCATCACTTCGGCATAGACCGATGTGATACCGCATAACACAACAAGAAATGCTGCAGCCCTTCCAATTACCTTGTCGGCCAAAACGGCGTTTCTGAAATTCTCGCTTTGTGTTTCATAGTATTGAATAAGTGGTTTTACCCCACTGTCAAAAGAGGTCATTAATACCCTGTCTTCATAAACTATGACGCAGGAATAATTGTGAAGAGCCAGTTCGTTTTTTGCAACCTCAATTGCTCTCAAGCCGCATTCTCCTTTCCGCCAGGTAAACCACGGCAGGAATCAAAACAATTTGTATAACCAATCCGGGTATTCCTGCCGCAACTGCCCCAAGAACACCGATTGACGGAGGAAGGTTTACTTTCAGCAGATGCACCGCCGTAAGGATTGCGGCACCGTACAAAAGACGGCCGAAAATCATACTGGTTATCAAAGAAACATAAATGTTCAGCTTAAGTTTCCTGAACAGGAAACCCGCGGCAAACCCGTAACCTCCCAATTCTATGACCATAAAATACAGCATCGGAGGCATTGGCATGGATGTTAACAGGAAACTAAGCAAGGGTGAAAGCATACCGGTTATGACACCAATTACCGGTCCTGAAAAGAAACCTGCAAGCATAACTGGAATATGCATCGGTAAGAACGTTTTACCGGCGGAGGGACCGCCTATTAAATGAAATACCTGCGGCAGCAGGACAGCGAGGGCTATAAATAACCCTCCTAATGATATTTTTCTCGTTGTTAACTTCTGTTGCATATTAACTCCCCTTATAATCAAAAATGATTAAATAAAAAGCTGCAAAAAGCGGAATTACCAGCTTTCGCAGCCGTTGTATCTGCCTTCGTAGCAAATATTGTTTTTAATCATTAACCATATATTAATACAGGCCTTCATGGCCTTAAACTAATATTAGCATATTTTGAGATTCATAGCAATAAAAATGAAGGGCAAATCGTTGAAATTATCTGCTTACACATAAGACGTGCTGCAATTTTACCTGCCCGCACAGGATTTTTTAGGTAAAGCGATACTCCAGATTACGACGTTGGGTGCGTTGTAGTGATGTTAAGGTAAAGAGTTGATTACAGCAATAATTATGTTATAAAATGGAAGAGACTTTTGCGGGTATCAAAAAGGGAGAAAATATGAGGTTTATTTTTGCATCTGACCTTCACAGCAATAAAGCGCTTTACAACGATTTGGAGAGATTGATATTATTAAAAAAACCAGATTTCCTTATTATTGGAGGAGACTTATTTGCTTATTCTCCATATGCAGAACCACAGATAGAATTCGCAAAAGAGTATTTAGAACAATTTATAGAAAGAATTGATATTCCGGTGTATATTGTCCCGGGAAATTGCGACAAGCCTGTCTCAATAAATTATCTTGAGAAAATGCAGTATAACGGATTACTTAATATCTTTAATCTTTCAGGAAAAAAATAAAAGGTATTGAATTCTTTGGTTATCATTATATCCAACCCGGCCCGTATAAACTTAAAGACTGGGAAAGAAGAGATTTGGATGATGACAATATTGTTTTCGAGGGTACTTGCCTTCTTTCTGATGGCAACGACAAACTGAATGTAGTACCTAATGACTTTTTAAATTATTTGACCAGTATTGAGGAAGATTTAAGTATACTGAATAATAAAAAATCAGTATGGGTGATACATACTCCACCATTTGGGGGTATTTTAGACAAAAACTATGCTAACGTATGCGGTGGCAGTAAAGCAGTTCGTAAATCAATAGAGAGGGTACAACCAATTTTAACCTTACATGGGCATATTCATGAAGCTCCGCGTATGTCAGGTTGGTGGTACGAGCAAATTGGAGATACCATTTCTGTAAATCCGGGTAGTGGGGATTCGCTTCACGCTGTTATCTGTGAAATTGATGAAGAAGGAAAAATTATATCAGTTGTTCATACGTTATATGGTAAATTACTGATATAAAGTAAGGAAGAGACTTGTTAATTGAACAGATTTTGACCCAGTTAATCCTTTCGATTAATTAATTAAATTTAATCTGCTTAGTAAGTTATGGAGGAAAACAACATTTCTATGTTTTATGTCAAATATATCATCATGGAATAAATCAGAGAAAGATTAAATTTACAATTAAAATAGCAATTAGCAGGTAAATCAGGCGGAAAAGCATTAGTTAACTAAACATGACATACTGTTGTCGTGTTTATTATGATAGAATAAGGAAATAAAGGATTATGCATATTTACATGTGAATGATGAGCTTAGCCGTAATCCGCCTGATGAAAAAGTTGAAGTTTGAGGATACAGCAAGGAGAAAGGAAGAGTTGCTTTATTGTATTTTGAATTTACGACAAGAGAAGCTATTCTTTGGACAGATAATCAATATGATCAGGTAAGACTTTAGAAAAGCGGATATGGATATATGAGGATTTAGCAGACATGGGCAATGACTTGGGTTTGCGGAGGCAAGCAAATGAAAATAGATCGCCTTATCGGAATAATCACCATTCTGCAGCAGAACAAAAAAGTTACGGCTCCTTATCTTGCAAAGAAATTCGAGGTATCACGGAGGACAATAAACCGCGATATTGAGGATATTTGCCGTGCAGGCATTCCTATTGTTACGACGCAGGGTAAAGGCGGGGGCATTTCCATAATGGATGGCTTCAATCTTAACACGACCCTCTTTACCGTAGAAGAATTACAGGCGATTTTCACCGGCCTGAAATCCCTTGACAGCGTTTCACACACTTCGCATGCAGATAGACTTGCACGCAAGATTACAGGAAAAGACTCAGTCATTCCGGTTTCGGACAATATACTTATTGATTTGTCATCATATTACAAGGATAGCCTTGCAGCAAAAATCGAGTTATTAAAGAAGGCTATAAATCTGAAGCGGCTTGTCAGTTTTCATTATTATTACAATAAGGGAGAGGCGGACAAGCTGATTGAACCGTATTTAATTGTGTTTAAATGGTCCAGCTGGTACATATTCGGTTTTTGCACCGAACGGCAGGATTTTCGCATGTATAAGCTGAACCGTCTTTGGAATTTACAGATTACTGAAACAGAGTTTATTCCCCGGGAGATTCCCGAGCAAAGCACTGACTTTAATAGTCATATTTCCGATGACTACATGATAACGGCTGTTTTCGACAGCAGTGAAAAATACCGGCTTATTGAGGAATATGGCGTGGAATGCTATTCCGAGACAGAAGATGGACGCCTGTTGTTTCGCCGAGGCTTTACAAACATTGATGTTATGATAAGCTGGCTGTTTAGTTTTGGTGATAAGGTTGAGGTTATCGAACCAATGGAAATTCGGGAGCGGATAAAACAAATCACTCAAAATATGCTTAACAGGTATAGATAAACATGACATACTGTTGTCGTGTATAAAGTGATATTATTTACATAGTCGAGGGAGAAAGCAATGTTAAGGATAATGATGCAAATATATGTTTGAGCCGGTTAAAAAGCTTGGTGTGAGTTGGTGCTTGTTTATATATTAAGAAATGAAAGGATGATGAAAATGAAAAAGGAATTTACTGCAAAACCTGATAAAATAACTGAATCATGGCCGGGAGAGCTTACCCTTTTTTCATGGCAGGATTTTGTCACTGCAATTCCCTCACCCTTGTTCTTGGTAACTACATATAAATCCAACGGCAAAGAAAACGCCTGTTTGCAATCCTGGTCTACTTTTGTCGGTGACAGCGGTGAATTTATCTGTATCATCGGATCGGTGTCAAAGAGCGGACATTTATATCAGAGTTTGAAGGAGACGAAATGTTGTGTGTTAAACTTCACATCTTACGATATTTTTGATAAATGCTTGCAAACAATTAAAAATAACGGCTTTGACGATGACGAAATCACCTTGTCAGGACTGACTGCCGAGAAAGCGAAGACTGTAAATGCACCCCGTATTGCAGAGTGTTTTCTTAATATTGAATGCGAGTTTTTATGGGAACATGAGCATTTTGAAGGCAGCAACGATGTTACAGTGGCCCTGAGAGCTACTCATATTTGCATGGATAGTGATCATTATGATGAAAACAAGCTCGGCAGGTACGGGAAAACAGGGTACATATATAATATACACAGCCCGCGAAACCCGGAAACCGGCGAATTGACACCGGACTGTGTTGGTTTCATTGAATTGTGTAAATGACCATACAGGCCTGGAGAAATACCATGAAAAAAAGCAGAATAACGCACACAGGCGCCCTGTAATAAACTTGACAGTTTTCTGGGGTGAGAGTTCATAATTGAAGGCTTTTGCAGGAAGAGCTTTTCAACGGGCGACTTTATTCCGCTATATTCATGCGGAACCAGGTGATGGAAACAGGTATGGCAGGCAGTGTAATATGCATATTTTTGAAATAAAGATAAAAACATCACCAAATTAGGGAGTGGGAAAAATCATAATGCATGGCACTTTTGAGACCTGGCCTGAAACAATTGATAATATCTCAGTGCAGAGTGTGGGCTCATGTAAACAAGGCTGGAAAGATCATATCTGTCTGATGAAAGAAATATGAGGAAAAACGAATATGGAGAAAAATATGAATATTATCAGGATTTTATTAAAGATCATAATGTGGTTCTTAATAGCAGGGTTTGGATGCAATTTTATTTTACAAACAATAAGCTATTCATTTTATAAGAACGCAAAAAAGATGGCATATATTTACTGTACTCCGCAATTCATCCATTTTAATGATAAATTAACCGGTTATGGCAATAACCTCGATTCGAAAAATAACGATAAGGTAATATTGTTTTTTGGCGGTTCTAATTATATTGCATACAATTCTGTTGGTAAATACTCCCCTAAATTTGATTACCCGTTTATTTCGGTAGATTATTACGGATCTCAGGATAGCAGCGGCAAAATGAATTTAAAAACGATGAAACAATCCGCAGAGGATCTATATGAGTGGGCAAGGAATCACTATCCCGATAGTGAGATCATAGTAATCGGACATAGTTACGGAGCAGGAATTGCAACGTATCTGGCAAGTGTCAGGGAATGTCACTCTTTGGTTATCGCTGCAGGATACAGGGACATTTCAGATTTATATAATAAAATCATTCCCGTATTCTGGGGACCGTTAAAGGTATTTATTTCAAATAATATACGCACTGCAGAATATGCTGAAAATGTAGAGTGTCCGGTTTATATTATTGGATCTGCTGGTGATAAGGTTTTAAGTATTTCTTTGCAGGAAAAACTTTCATGCAGTTTTAAAAATTCCAAAGTAGAAACATTTGATGATATTGCTCATGAAGATTATTTCTGCTCGGACAATGTAATCAATTATATAAACCTGGTAATAAGACAATGATAAAGAGCTGTAATATGTTTTTAATATGTAGAGCAGGAAACTTTTTTACGCATAACATTCTATCAGCTATGTCAGAAGTGTTTAATATGATGCTGCCGATAAGTTGGTAAAGGTTTCGCCATTGGCAGTGCCGCTTTTGCAACGGTCAGCCTGATTGTTTCATATGTTGGAAATTACACTCCCGCAAACTCTGAAATGATTCTGAATATTGCCAACTTCACTGTGGTTGCCGGCGCGATAATCGGCGGTGCTCTGGTGGAATACTTCAGTGCGATTCTGGCGGACAATACGATTGAATCTGCACGGGCAATGGCTGATGAAGGTGACAAGCTGTTGTCTGTTCCCGGTGTCCTGGAAGGAAAGGTTCGCCCGGACTATAACCGTATGATTCAGATGGCAACGCAGGGAGCCCTCCGCAAAATGTTGTTCCCTTCCATGTTGGCAATGCTGATTCCTGTGCTCGGTGGATTTGTTTTCGGTGTTGATTTTGTTGGAGGTTTGCTGATTGGAGCTACGATCGTCGCCATTCCGCGCGCCATCTTCATGGGGAATTCCGGTGGAGCGTTTGATAATGCGAAGAAGTATATCGAATCCGGATCCCTGGAAGGACACGGCAAAGGATCAGCAGCGCATAAATCAGCGGTTACAGGCGATACTGTCGGCGATACACGAAAGGATGTCGTCGGTGTTGCACTTGATATCTTCATCAAGACAATGTCAACAGTCGCTAATACGCTGGTCAACATTTTCCGAAATTTCACACTCATCCGATAACATTTCGGCGGGATGAATTATTTCCGCTGTTCTCAATAAAAAATCAAACTGAGTTTTGACCCTTTCGCCGTCGCAGTCTGCCTGATACTGGCAGGTTGCGGCGGCTGTTTTGTTCTTGGAATTGGATTACAGGGGATTAACAGTAATATTCTTGAAAGGTGAGCAAATAAAAAACTATGAGAGCTGTTACAAGTGTGATAAAATAGATGTCAGTGTTAGCTGACAAAACATATTGGTTTATTATTCGATTTTTCAAGGCTGTGTTGTCAGCCTGGATGTTGGTCTTGGTTCCATGAAAAGGCGTATATATACAGTCAATATTTTCAATAAAGGGGGCAAGCAATAAATGGAAAAAGCAAAGGTTTATTTTACCGATTTCCGCACGGTGCCATTCGGGGACGGACTGCCTGCCAAACTTAAAAGACTCATAAAAAAAGCCGGTATCGGTCAGATAGATATGGATGGCAAGTTTGTTGCTATCAAGATGCATTTTGGTGAGCTGGGAAATATCAGCTACCTTCGTCCAAATTATGCCAGGGCTGTGGTTGATGTTGTTAAGGAGCTGGGCGGCAAACCTTTTCTGACCGACTGTAATACCTTGTATCCCGGAAAACGGAAAAATGCCCTTGAACATTTGGAGTGTGCATGGGAAAACGGTTTTACACCGTTGACAGTAGGATGTCCTATTCTGATCGGGGATGGACTGAGGGGAACCGATGATATTGCGGTACCTGTAAATGGAGGACAATATGTAAAGGAAGCCAAAATCGGCCGGGCTATTATGGATGCGGACGTGTTCATCAGTCTGACTCATTTCAAGGGGCATGAGCTGACCGGGTTTGGCGGAGCAATTAAAAACATAGGTATGGGCTGTGGCTCCCGGGCAGGGAAAAAGGAGCAGCACAGTAATAGCAAGGCGCGTATTGATCAGTATCTGTGCCGGGGCTGCCTCAGGTGTCTGAAAGAGTGTGCCAACAACGCTTTGGTATTTGATACAGTCAACAAGAAGATGACGGTCAATAAGGAAAATTGTGTGGGCTGCGGCCGTTGCCTAGGTTCGTGTAATTTTGATGCTATCTCATTCGAAGGCGATGCTGCCGTCGAGCAGTTAAACTATCGTATGGCGGAATACGCCAAGGCAGTGGTGGACGGACGTCCTTGCTTCCATATTTCCCTGGTGGTGGATGTGTCACCCTACTGTGACTGTCATGGGGAAAATGACGTGCCTATTTTGCCTGATTTGGGTATGTTTGCATCCTTTGATCCGGTAGCATTGGATCAAGCCTGTGCAGACGCCTGTCTTAAAGCTTCACCGCTTCCGGGAAGCCATCTGACCGACAACATGAATAAACCGGACTTTGTTGACCACCATGACCACTTCATCAATTCCATGCCAGAATCCGAATGGCGTTCCTGTCTGGAACACGCAGAGAGAATCGGTTTGGGTACCCGGGATTATGAGCTGATTGTAATTAAATAAACTTAGACCGGATAAAAAATACTTAAGAAAATTATCCCAGATGCCTTTTTATATTTATATTTCAGGGGGGACCATCCTAAACAAATGAAATAATGGCTTTTTCGAAACAAATAAAATTAACCTGCTGTCAGCATTGTACTTTTTTTACTTCTATTTGTCATATAGCTATAATTTATGCTAAAGAGTAAGAGGATACCGTACTGGCTGTCCTCTTTTATTTTACCGCCAATACTGTTAATTTTGCTTGTGTTGACAAGCTTTATAATTATTATGTTGCAGGTGGTAAATGGGTAAATTTATTTAATATGCTTTGTGGGATAATTTGATCATTTATCAATTGACTCTGCCGTTGCGTAACAGTTTATATTATACTTATGTTGCTAAAAAGGGGAATGATTTTATGTATGAGTTAACTAAAATTAGGGATGTTTCAGTAAAGTACAATATATCTGCCCGTACACTCCGCTATTATGAAGATATGGGCCTAATCACGAGCATCCGAAGCGATGATTACGCATACAGGTTGTACGATAAAGCTGCTCTGAAACGATTGGAGCAAATTATAATCCTGAGAAAATTAAATATTGGAATTAAAGATATTCAACGCATATTTAAATCATCCAGTTCTGATGTTGTTCTGGAAGTGCTTGGCAAAAAGGTTAACGATATTGATGAAGATATTTCTCTTCTGCATGAACTGAAAGAAATCGTGCTGGAATTTATACGTCAGATTGAGCAATCAGATTTTAACAAGGACTCAGACGTAAAACTTCTTTATGAAAAAGCAAAGGAGATAAAAACGCAACTTGTGAATGCAAATTATAATGGTAATCCTTCGATAGTAAACCGTTTCCTGGAAGTTACTGAGAAGCTGGACAAAAAGGTGCCGGATATCATGATCATCCGAATACAGGGGTTTAGAGCGGTAACATCAGGGCTTTTGACATTTGAAGAGCTTTTTGGCGGTGATTTTGGGGTATGGCAGGAAGCACACAACCATTTATTCAAACCGGTTATTTTCGACTGCCCTGATTTTTTATGCGGAAAAGACGGAAAGGTTGAATGGATTTGGGCAATCAAGGATGAGGTGTCAGAAGCAGATACCTATCCCTATGAAATTATTAATTTTCCAGGAGGTTTATATGCAGTCGCTGTGAGTGTAGATGGTGACAGCGAAAGCCATGATAAAGTGATGAAAAAGATAGAGCAATGGCTTGATAACACAAATTTCACTATTGACAGAGAACGTGAATTTATGGGGCATATGATTTACGTGGACAGTGAGATTAGGGAAGGACTCGGCTACCATCAAATGAATCTCTATACACCGATAAAATTAAGAAAATAACAGGGATGGTTAAAAAACAGACCGCAGACATCAAGCTTCTGACTCAGGTGGATTACGCTTTCGTAAACTTTGATCCATATATCAGAAGAATTATAACCGGAGTTAAAATTAATGCAGAAGCAACTATTGCCATGGAAATTGAGGTTTTCATGGCAATAAGACCTATAATTGGACCTCCTATGATTTGTCCAAGAGCATCTATTTGTCCATAAGTTGAAATAACTGTAGCTCTTATTTCAGATTTTATGTTTTTGTTTCTCCAGGCTCTATAGATTGGTTCATTAGCAGTCCTCAGCATATAGAATCCAAGATATGCTGACAGCGCCAGTGAAAAGTTTCCGGTAAGGCCAAATAATATCATGAATGCGATCATAAATACGTTGATTAGCATAAGTATCCATACACGGTCCAGTTTGCCCGATTTTTCCATCCTTCTTTTAATATATTCTACAGATGCTATGCTAAGCAGCATTGCAATTCCTTCTATAATTCCAATCAAAACTACAGGCTTAAGATTTATTATATCCGGCAGTTCTATATCTGTTAAAAAGTGTGCTGTCCACAGTCTGTCGATGCCTTCACTGTACAGGCCGTAGAGTAAAGCTGTAGCCATCATTAATAATAATAACGGATTCCCTTTTATAAATCTGATTCCTTTAACAAAGGTATGTACCATTTGCTGCCAGGAATTTCTGTCTTCTGCCGGGGAAGGGGTAAAGTTTGTCTCCTTCATGAGAAACGCTAATAACACGGAAAGTGAAATAAATAGAATCCCACCAATTATTATAGGAAGGTTTACCATGACAGAACCTATAAGTGTACTGCAGATTATCCCCAGAAAGGAGAATAGCTGGCCAACCTGGGTTCCTTTTAAATAGATATGATCCAATCCTTTTCCGCCAAGCTCGTCCGCTATCCATGCATCATCTGCTCCGCTTGTAAAGGTGTAACCCAACCCCCAAAGTATTTGGCTGATAATGACTGAGGCGAATAGAGGAATAGAGCCCTCTAATATAAAAGCAGCCCCGATCAGTGTAGTACCTATTATCACTGACAGTTTTCGGCTTTTAATATCGGCCACAATTCCTGTTGGTATTTCAAAAATAAAACAGGCAGTTTCAAGGACTGTGCCCACAAGTAAAAGCTGAAACGGGTTCAGATTAATTGTATCTATCCTGTAAACCTGGCTTACAGTAAACACAAGCGAGAAAAACATTGAAGAAGCCCCGGTATATATTAAATAAACTGTAGATTGTGATAAATTTCTGCTCACCAAACCAGCACCTTTGTTAGTTTTATAATTCGCAACGGGTGAATTCCGTATTACGGAATCTTTAGTGTAAGTAATGCGGCATTTAATAGTTTCATATACAAAGCTCCCCACTGTCAAGACAATTTTTTAATATAATAAAATGTTTCTACAAACAGGTGACTTACGCAAAACTGCCAAAACTTATTGATATGCTTCCATAATACGTAACTATATAAATAACCTGCAGGCGTTAATTCCATCAACTCTACCCATATGAAGTACGTAGTAATGAGGTCACGGGAAAAATAGCATACAGATATGTTATAATTTTTATGGTACATATATTCTGTAGAATTTGGCAGGAGGAAGTATATGGCATATCTTATATTATTTATGGTGGAAAAAACACGGGTTCAACAATTATTTCTGAACTGACTGATTATCTGAAGAGTATTGATTATCTTGCTATTCGACTGGCATGGGCAAAGGGAAATCCACAGGCAGAGCACTTCTGGCTGAAAAATGGATTCACAGCAATAAAAGAAACTACGAGTACAGCTGCGGCTCATGTGATACTTGCAGAGAAAAAATTGTAGTTTGTTTTCATAAAATTCACATGTTCGTGTAATATCATCCATTGGCATGTTTCTTCTATGGGGATGAATCAACATGTGACGACATTATGTCGAGTGTCCGCTATGAAAATAATATAAAATGCCGAAGAAAGGGAAAACGTATGATTACCTATAAAAAGTGTACAGAAGCAGACAAGGATGCTATATATGAAGCTTTTATTGCTGGTTTTTCAGATTATATTATTAAGACCGATATGCCGAAAGATAAATTCCAGAAACATTTTTTTGGACCAGAGGGTAATAGCCATGAATATTCGGTGATAGCATTTGATGATCGTAAACCGGTTGGGCTTATGCTGGGCGGCATTAAGGTCTATGAAGGCTTGAAAACGCTTCGATGCGGAGCGCTTTGCGTCATTCCGGGTTACAGGGGAACAGATGTCAGCCACAAACTGTTTGATCTTCACAGGGAAACAGCCCTGGAAAAGGTCTGTACTCCTCTTCCAATACTTTTTCCTCTCCTGTTTCCAGATTCAGTTCAAAAAGTGCATTGCCTCTTTTGCCCGGACCGTCAAAGTAAATCTTATTTCCGGCAATTATATAACTCTGGGTTCCACCTGAAGTTAACTGTGTTAATCCGCTGCCATCCAGTCTAACCTTAAACAATGCCGGTTTATCATCAGTAAAATATGCCCATCCGTCTTTAATGTATAATCTTGAAGAATTATCTGCTAATTTCCTTTTTCCTGTTAAGTCTAATCCTATTCTATACAGACTTTCGTACTGTGTATAAAAAATTTGGTCACCTATAACAGAGATAAATGCTCCCGTGATTGAATCACTGAGTTTCTCCACCTTGTCGTCATCAGTTTTCATCCTGTATAGTTTATAACCGTCTCCGACATTAAAAAAGAAGATATAATCACCCTGGGCTGAAAAGAATAAATTACCGTCAGCCGGAAAATTACTGGTTGTATTATGTTTAGCAGCTTTTTCTTTCGAAACCACTTTATTTTCAATCAGGAAATCAATAAGTTTTGTTTCAGAATTTTTTATTTGCGCCTTTAGAGCGTTATATGAAATTCCAACTACATCATCCCTTAAAAAAACATCAGTTGTTTGAAGACGACGTGCTTCTGCAGGATCGAGGATCTGAATTTCTTCAGCTTTTGCTACGGCTTCATTCCAGAGAAAATCCCCATTCGAATCATCGTAGCCAAGTGCTCTGAGAATAAATGTTATGAACTGTGATGCAGTAAGCAAATCGTTTGATCCAAATAAATTATTCCCCGTTCCTTTTGTATGCCCTTTCTGGTACATATATCCGACGTAGGGATTTGCCCAGTCAGGAACGTCTGTGAACGGATGTGAATAATTCTTTTCGAAAGCTTCCTTTTCTTTTCCAATAAGTCTTACAAACATTGCAGCGCCTTAAACTCTATTGGGCTCCCGTTCTAATTCAAAACCGTTATTCGTACCTTTAAACAAACCTAAATCTTCCAGTATTTTTGCTTTGTCTTCATACCTTATTACCGTTGTCGGATCCGCTGCATGAGCAGGATAAAGATTAATAATAAAAATAAACATTAGAATTGAAACTGTGACAATTCCCCGGTTATTTTTTTTCATGCCATTACCCCCTGGAAAATTTTATATGTAAGAATAGCTTGAAACCCGTTTTTTAAGGAAAATTATAACATTTGACAAAATTCAGGTCAATACCGGGATGTTTATCTTCTATGCAGCGAGATAGAAGGGAATTAATCTTGATTCCAAATATCCCGATGGTATTATGACATTTGCCTAGGGGTTGCATTTACTTTGACAATTAACTAGAATAAATAGTAAAACTTACATAAAAAATCCTATTGACAGGACAAGTTGATATATATTAAAATATTCGCCAAATAAAATATACGTAAAAGCGATGACGAAGAGAAGTAGCATGAATTATCGTTTACAGTGAGCGGGGAATGGTGAGAACCCCGTAAAGTGAATTCATGTGAATAACACTTCACCAGCTTCAATCTGAAAGTCATATTGCATATGACAAGTAGGTGCGACGTAAGCCGTACGTTACAGCGGCAGACTCTAAGGAGTGACTGTACAATGAGGTGCAGTAATTCAGGTGGTACCGCGGACAATAATGCTGTTCGCCCTGAAATTTTATTTCGGGCGAACAGCTTTTTCATATTTATGGGCTGTTCTCCCGACACAGTGAATTTGTGAAAAGATTAGGAGGGAGAGTCTTATGTCAGGGATTTATCGTACCAGGACAATGAATCAAATCACCGAAGAAGATATCGGCACCGTCATTAAAATCGCCGGCTGGGTGGAAAACATCCGGGACCACGGCGGTGTGTCATTCATCGACCTTAGAGACATGTACGGTGTTATGCAGGTTGTATTCAGAAACATCGAACTTCCAAAAGGTATCAGAAAAGAAGAATGCTTATCCATTGAAGGTATGGTGGAAAAACGGGATGAAGAAACCTACAATCCCAGGATTCCCACCGGAACCATTGAACTTGTGGCACAAAAGGTCACATTTTTAGGCCGGGTCTATAAGGATCTTCCGTTTGAAATCGCCACTTCCCGGGAAATTCGTGAGGACGTGCGTTTAAGGTACCGTTACCTTGATCTGAGAAACCGTAAAGTAAAGGAAAATATTCTGTTCAGGTCCCAGGTCATCAGCTTTTTGAGACAAAAGATGACCGAACTGGGCTTTGTCGAAATCCAGACGCCGATTTTGTCGGCATCATCTCCCGAAGGAGCAAGGGATTATATTGTTCCGTCCAGAAAGCATAAAGGAAAATTCTATGCACTGCCGCAGGCACCCCAGATATATAAGCAGTTGTTGATGGTCTCGGGGTTTGACAAGTATTTCCAAATTGCTCCATGTTTCCGCGACGAGGATGCACGGGCCGATCGCTCTCCGGGCGAGTTCTACCAGCTCGACTTTGAAATGAGCTTTGCCACCCAGGAAGATGTTTTCCGTGTGGGCGAAGAAGTGCTTACTGCAACTTTTAAGAAATTCGCGCCTGAAGGGTATGAAATCACCGAGGCGCCGTTCCCCGTTTTCAGTTACAAACAGGCCATGCTGGAGTTCGGTACCGACAAACCGGATCTGCGTAACCCCCTGCGCATCATTGATGTGACCGATTTCTTCCAGAGATGCGCCTTTAAACCCTTCCATCATAAGACAGTCAGGGCCATCAAGGTTCATGCCGAAATGTCCAAGGGCTTCCATGAAAAACTGCTGGATTATGCACTGTCCATTGGCATGAGCGGGCTCGGATACCTTGAGGTTCAGGATGATATGACGTATAAAGGTCCTATTGACAAATATATTCCCGAAGAAATAAAAGGGGAGCTGGCGCAAATTGCCGGCCTTGTTCCCGGCGATGTTATATTCTTCATTGCCGACAGGGAAAAGCTTGCCTGCAAATACGCAGGGCTAATCCGCAATGAGCTGGGCAAGCGCCTTGACATTTGTGAGAAGAAGGCTTACCGCTTCTGCTATGTCAATGATTTTCCGATGTATGAATTAGATGAGGAAACAGGAAAAATAAAATTTACCCATAACCCCTTCTCCATGCCGCAGGGTGGGCTTGAGGCGCTTAACACCAGGGATCCCCTGGATATTCTGGCTTACCAGTATGATATAGTCTGCAACGGTGTTGAGCTATCCTCGGGCGCAGTGCGGAACCACAATCTGGATATCATGGTAAAGGCTTTTGAGATTGCGGGATACGATGAAGAGACACTGAAAAAGAAGTTCGGAGCGCTCTATAATGCATTCCAGTACGGAGCACCGCCGCATGCCGGTATGGCTCCGGGTATTGAACGGATACTCATGCTGCTCAGGAAAGAGGAAAACATCCGCGAAGTTGTGGCATTCCCAATGAACAGCAACGCGCAGGATTTATTGTGCGGTGCGCCCGGCGAAGTGACCGAACAGCAGCTGCGTGAGGTGCATATTAAAATAAGGACTTAAGCGTGTTTGAATCATCAAGGTAAATTTGACAGCATGTTGCTGTCAGAAATGGAGTGAGGATTATGGCAATTTCAAAAACCGATATAGAAAAGCTCGCAAGACTTGCAAGGCTGAGCTTTTCGGATGAAGAGCTTGAGCGGTTTACTGCTGAGTTTGATGAGATTATAGCATTTGCAGATACCATCAACCAGTCCATTGAAGGCGGTACTGAACAGATAAGAAGCGTTGGTGCCAGGATGGTTTCATTTGACGAACTGCGTCCGGATGAAGTTGAGCCGTCCCTGCCCAGTGAGAAAATCCTTTCCAATGTTGAAGGATATAACGGATTTTTCAGTGTGGAAAGGAGTAAAAAATGAGAACGGGAATATCTGAACTGGCCATAAGACTTCGTAACCGCGAAATTTCCGCGGTGGAGCTTACAAGGGCATATATCGATGCCATTGAAAAACTGAATCCGACACTCAACGCCTATGTGCATTTAACTTTTGATACCGCCATGAAAGCTGCGGAAAAGGCAGACCAAATGCTGAAAGAGGGCGATGCGCCGCTGCTCTGTGGCATTCCAATGGCTCTTAAGGACAATATCTGCACCGACGGGCTTCCTACAACATGCTGCTCAAAAATCCTGGTGGGCTTTAAACCTTACTATGATGCTACCGTCTGGGAGAAGCTGAAAAAGCAGGGGGCGGTTCTCCTGGGCAAGACAAATATGGACGAATTTGCCATGGGAAGCACCTCGGAAACCAGCTGTTACGGGGCGCCGCTTAATCCCAGGAACATCAATTATGTTACCGGCGGCTCTTCAGGTGGCTCGGCTGCGGCTGTTTGTGCCAATCTCGCGGTATACAGCCTGGGCTCTGATACGGGAGGTTCCATCCGTCAGCCGGCTTCCTTCTGCGGCGTGGTTGGCCTTAAACCCACCTATGGTGCGGTATCCCGCTATGGGCTCATTGCTTACGGAAGTTCCCTGGACCAGATCGGACCCCTTACAAAAAGCGTGAAGGATGCTGCCATTGTTTTCGATGCCATCAGGGGCGGTGACAAACGCGATCAGACCAGTGTGGATTATGATTACGGCTGTTCGCTGGCTGAATGCCTGGATCGGGATATCAAGGGCATGTGCATCGGCGTGGCCGACGAATTCTTTGACGGTATCAATCCGGAGATCAAATCAAAAATCGAGGAAGCCATAAAACTGTTTGAAAGTAACGGGGCTGTAATAGAAAACATCAGGCTTCCGGCCCTGAAACTTGCGCTTCCGGTATATTACATTATTGCCTGTGCCGAGGCATCCTCCAACCTCGGACGATATGACGGCATCCGTTATGGCTATCGTACATCCTCCTACACAAGTATTGAGGACATGATTGTCAAAACCAGGAGCGAAGGTTTCGGAGACGAAGTTAAACGCCGCATCATGCTGGGAACCTATGTACTTTCCAGCGGTTATTATGATGCTTATTACAAGAAAGCCTGCCTGATTCGTGAAGAGATAATTCGGGAATTTGATGCCGTTTTTGAAAAATGTGACGTACTTATTGCTCCTACGGCGCCCAATACGGCATTCCCGCTGAACTACAGGGGCGCAAGCCCCGTTGAGATTTACCTGTCGGATATCTGCACCGTGCCTGTCAATATCGCAGGCGTTCCGGCCATCTCAGTTCCCTGCGGGGAGGACGCCGCGGGACTTCCCATCGGAATGCAGATCATCGGCAGGAAGTTTGGTGAGGCGACGGTTCTCCTGGCGGCTCATTTTTATGAACAAAGCGCCGGAAAAGTGATTGGTGATTACGAAGGAGGTGCCGGGATATGAATTATGAAATTGTCTGCGGCATTGAGACCCATATTGAACTGGCAACCAAAACCAAGATTTTCTGCGGCTGTACCACCGAATTCGGGGGAGAACCCAATACCCACTGCTGTCCTGTTTGCACCGGTCAGCCGGGAGCCCTTCCGATACTCAATCAAAAAGTTGTGGAATATGCCATTAAAGCCGGCCTGGCACTGAACTGCAAAATCAATACCAAATCCCATATGGACCGGAAGAATTATGTATATCCCGACTTGCCCAAAGCTTACCAGATCTCGCAGTATGACGAGCCCCTCTGTGAAAAGGGCTATATCGAACTGGACAGCGGCAAGCGTATCGGCATTACCCGAATTCATATCGAGGAGGATGCCGGAAAGCTCATCCATGAGAACGGGTATACCTATATTGACTATAACCGCAGCGGTGTTCCGCTGATTGAGATTGTTTCTGAACCCGATATTTCTTCTGCTGAAGAGGCAAGAGAATATGCCGAGAAGCTGCAGCTGATCATGCGCTATATCGGCATATCAGACTGCAAGATGCAGGAAGGATCCATGCGCTGCGATGTCAATCTTTCGCTGCGAAAACCCGGTGATCCCAATTTCGGTGTGAGAACCGAAATCAAGAATATAAACTCCCTGAGCTTTATTCAGAAGGCCGTCGTGGCTGAGGCCGAAAGGCAGGCTGATATTCTTGAATCGGGAGGAACCGTTATTCAGCAGACCCTGCGATATGATGAAGCAACCAATACCGTCACACCAATGCGCGACAAGGAAAACTCCGAGGATTACCGCTATTTTCCTGATCCCGATATTCTAAGGTTCAGCATCGATGAGGAGAAAATCGAAGAAATCAGGAGGTCACTGCCCGAGCTGCCCTTTGACAAGCTCAGGCGGTATGTGAATGTACTTGGGCTTCCTGAGGCAACAGCCAGACAGATTTTCAGGTACAGGAAGGTGGCAGAATTTTTCGAAAGTGCACTGGCTGAGGGCGCAGGCGTTAAGAATGCGGCTAACCTGATAGTCGGCACTGTCTTTTCCAATATGGATACCGAGGAGGAGAAGGAATTATTCGACATCCGGATTTCACCCGCACAGTATGCTGCGCTGGTTAAGCTTGCCGATGAGAAGAAAATTAATATCGGCGTTGCCCAGGCCACCCTGCAGAAGATGCTGGAAAGCGGCAAACCGGTAGAGGAGTTTATAAAACCGGAGGATCTTGCAGGTATCTCCGATGAGGAGCTTGAAAAGTTATGCAGGGAAGCCATCGATGCCAATCCCAAAGCGGTGGCCGATGTCAGAAGCGGAAAGGACAAGGCCATCAACGTGATGTTCGGCTACATTATGAAGAAAACCGGAGGTAAGGCAGATATCCGCAAGGCTGAAGCCCTGCTGCAAAAACTGATTGAACAATAAAAATGCAGGATATGGGTTGTGCAGGCGTCAGGAAAGAACAGTGAGCCTGGTAAAATGATGTACCTTTCGATGAGATAGTATGAAACAACAGGATAAAAGTGCTGAAAAGCACAGCCACAGATTATCGGATAAAACAACAGAAACCCCGGTACAGGAACGATGAAACGGCGATGCTATTGGATTTAGTTATATCAGCTATAAATGAAATTTTTAGTTCAAGATCTTGCAAAATGTTGAGAAGTTTGCTAAAATAAACTTAAATTAAATGACTGTTGCTTTAAGTTGATATTATCGAAATGATGCATTGCGGATAAAATCCGTATAGGGATTATGGTTATTGAACTTTTAGCAATTAAATAGCGTTATTTCTGAAACAAAGGCGTTTCACCGACAAAGTGAAGCGCCTTTTTTGCGTATTTATTGGCTTTTAACCGGTGATGAACCGGAGTTTATCAAAAATTGAGAGAAAGATCAAACTTGAATAATATTCTGAAAGGAGAATGGGTCATGGAAAAATGTATTGATGGGATCGGTTCAGGAATATTCGGTTCAGCTGTGTTTAGTGACACGGTTATGCAGGAGCGCCTGCCAAAACCTGTTTATAAGAAGCTGAAGAAAACAATTAAGGAAGGACTTCCGCTTGATCCGGATGTAGCCGAAGTCGTAGCCTGTGTGATGAAGGATTGGGCGGTTGAAATGGGTGCAACCCACTTTACCCACTGGTTCCAGCCGTTAACCGGCGTTACTGCTGAAAAGCATGATTCCTTCCTGACACCTACAGGAGACGGCAAAGCTATTATGGAATTCTCAGGAAAGGAGTTAATCAAGGGTGAACCCGATGCTTCATCCTTCCCCTCAGGCGGCCTTCGCGCAACTTTTGAGGCCAGAGGCTATACAGCATGGGATTGTACATCACCTGCATTTGTAAAGGATAAAACACTGTATATTCCTACCGCCTTCTGCTCCTATACCGGCGAAGCACTGGATTTGAAAACCCCGCTGTTGCGTTCAATGGAGGCACTCTCCAGGCAGGCGCTCCGTATTCTGAGACTTTTTGGTGATACTACCACCAAGCGGGTTGTAACAACCCTGGGACCTGAGCAGGAATACTTCCTTGTGGACAAGGAAAAGTTCATGAAGCGTAAGGATCTGATCTACACCGGAAGAACCCTGTTTGGTGCCAAGCCGCCCAAGGGACAGGAACTTGAGGATCATTATTTCGGAATCCTGAAAGAAAAAATATCCAAATTCATGCATGACCTGGATGCAGAACTCTGGAAGCTTGGAGTTTCCGCAAAAACCAAGCATAATGAAGTTGCGCCCGCACAGCACGAGCTGGCCCCGGTGTTTGCCACCACCAATATCGCAACTGATCATAACCAGCTGACCATGGAAATCATGAAAAAAGTGGCTGACAGGCACGGACTTGCCTGCCTCCTGCATGAAAAGCCCTTTGCAGGCGTAAATGGTTCAGGTAAACACAATAACTGGTCAATTTCAACTGATGATGGCAGAAATCTTCTTGATCCCGGCTCCACACCGTTGGACAATGCACAGTTCCTTATATTCCTTGTTGCTGTCATCAAGGCTGTCGATGAATATGCGGATCTGCTGCGCTTCTCAGTTGCCACAGCCGGAAATGACCACAGGCTTGGAGCAAACGAGGCGCCTCCGGCAATCATGTCCATCTTTCTTGGCGAAGAGCTGACCAATGTTATCGAGCAGATAGAAACCGGCGTTGTCAAAAACAACGGAAACAGCAGAACCCTGGAAATCGGTGTTTCCACACTTCCGGTTCTTCCGAAGGATAACACCGACAGAAACAGAACCTCACCGTTTGCATTTACAGGTAATAAGTTTGAGTTCAGGTCGGTGGGTTCATCGCAGTCCATCGCTACTCCGAACTTTATAATCAACACCATTGTGGCCGAAGCTCTCAGCCAGATCGCCGATCGCCTCGAAAAAGCTGAGGACTTCAAGGCAGAAGTGAATGCCGTGGTGAAGGAGATCATTAGTAAACATAAGCGTATTATCTTCAATGGCAACAACTATTCCGAGGAGTGGGTTGCCGAGGCCGAGAGAAGAGGTCTGCCCAACCTGAAGACCACTGTAGATGCCATTCCGGCGCTTACCGCGGAAAAGAACATTAAGGTACTTGAAAAACACGGTGTTTTGAACCGCGCTGAGATACATTCACGTTATGAAATCTGCCTGGAGAACTATATCAAGACAATTCGCATAGAAGCCCTGACGATGATTGAAATGGCAAGCAGGCAGATACTCCCGGCGACGCTTTCCTATGTCAGAAAGGTTGCTGACACCGTTGCATCCCTCAAGGCTGCTGACGCAGATTTTTCCTGTGTCAAGGAGGAACTGGATAAGCTCGTATCACTGACATCCAGTCTGAAAGCCGCCATCGGCAAGCTGGATGAAAAGATTAAAGAGGTTGATGCAAGCGAAGGGGATTCCCTGAGTCATGCCCGTGCTTATAAGGATGTCATCATCCCGCAGATGAACGAACTGCGTGCCGTTGCCGACAAGCTTGAAACCATGGTTGATGCAAGCCTGTGGCCCATGCCCACCTACGGCGATCTCCTGTTTGGCGTAGTCTGACAGGAATTTGCCAGATAAGGCAGTAAACCCTCCATTAATGCTTAAGCCTCCCGCTTTGGTGAAAGCCAAAACAGGGAGGTTTTTTTGCGGTTCTGCGAAAAAAAAAACGCAGGAACTTCATGCATTTTGCGAAGATTTTCTGCCTTACCTGGAAGCCTAGGCAGATAAATTCCCTTCACATTCGTATGATGCCACAGCAGAAAGAACTCTCCAAAATTATTATGAAAAATTGGATGGTATTACTGCCGCACCGGAGATATGTCATCTTCTTTTACGGAGAGGTTCATGACGAAGAGTATCCCCTGAAAAGATATTCTCGAATAGTTAATATACAATTGTAGGAGTAAATATAGAAATAGATATAAGAATAATTGATAATAACCCGAACGAGATTATAAATTTCATGACAGAAAGGTATTATTAGTGTTTAAGACAGGTATATGTGAGTGGTTTGGATATCCGGTAGATTATGAGGAAAAGGCCCTGCATAAATTTAAGAGAAAAAACAGTATAAAATGCAAAGAGAACAGCGGTTGATTGGAGCCGAAATGACAGAATAACCTTAAGGAGTATAAATGTGACAATAAGATTCAATGGTGTATTCGGCCTAGATAAAAACCACATATAATTTGAGATGAAAAGGTGAATTCTTTTATACGGATGGATAATTATTGGCGAACGACTTACTGACTAAAAATATTACATAATGATGTTTTGGTTTAATGAACAGTGGTTTGGCGAAATCCCAGGTTATCTTAGTTAAATAAAGAGAAAAAAGCGCCCGGCTGGAAAAAGAGTGGGGAATTGCTGTCCGCATATGTAAGAACGGTGCAAGCCTGCAATTTATAAATAACGATGAAAAAAGGGGCTAATCTCATGGTTATAGAAACAGACAGGTTAATTTTACGGGAAATGGATGAGAATGATTTCGAGGCAATGTATGCTGTCCTTGCGGATCCTGATAATATGCAACATTATCCATATATATTTGATGAAGAACGGGTAAGAGGATGGATAAGAAAAAATATTGAAAGATACAAGGTTTTTGGTTTTGGATTATGGGCTGTGGTTTTGAAAGAAACAGGAGAAGTGATCGGGGATTGTGGCCTTACAATGCAGATAATTAATGGACAGATAAAGCCTGAAATAGGATACCATATTAGAAAAGACTGTCAGAGGAGAGGATATGCCAGTGAGGCTGCTAAAGCGGTAAGAGACTGGACATTTATGAATACACCTTTTAATATTATTTATTCCTATATGAAGCATACGAATGTCCCGTCATACAGAACAGCCATTGCTTATGGATGCCATCTTGTCGGTGAGTATGAAGATGAAAATAATCAAATCATTAAAGTTTGTGCAATCAGCCGTACTGACTGGAAAGAAATAAAAAAACGGGAAACGCTGTAATGTGTGGTGTAGGCCTGTTTAAATACTTTTCACATACAAATTATTTATAATCAAAATTTCACTATTAAAGTACATTAAAAATGTAATATAATTACAATTCAGGAAGTCTGTTTTACTGAAATGATCCAGGAGGTAAAAAATGTTATTGGCTGACATGACATGGAATGAGGTCAAAAATTATATATCAGAAGTTAATGATAATCTGATAATTCCCGTAGGTACATGTGAACAGCACGGATACCATCTGCCGCTTGGAAATGATACTTTTGTTGCGGAATACATGGCCAATATTCTGTCTGAAAAGACTAAAGCGCTGGTTGCCCCTGCAATAAATTATGGTGTTAATCTTCCATGCGATGTACATTTGGCAGGAACTACATCGATAAAACCTGAAACCTTAAGGGAAATTATCGTATCAATAACATGCTGGTGGAGACAGCAGGGGTTTAAACATTTTTTACTGTTAACATATCACGGGGATCCATTCCACCTGCACGCCATGGAAAAAATATCGGATAACATCAGGTTATATGATTTATCCGAAATTGAATATTCAGATATACTTGAGAAGCAGTCTTTCATCAGGCATGCCTGTGAAGGTGAAACATCAGTTGCGCTGTTTTTGTATCCCGATAAAGTGAAAATGGAATCAGTACAGGAACATGACATACCGTTTGATGATTTCAGAAAATACCTGTATCATGAAGACAGCAATTTACCTGAAGGCTATGTCGGAAGTCTGGGTTACCCTTCTTTTGCGGAAAAAGATAAAGGAAGCAGGATACTCAGCCGAATGATAGACAGAATGCTTTCTGAATGCCGTGATTTCCTGAAACCTTCCTGGCATAGGCAGGTTTGCAATACTGCCGCAGATGATGACAGTGTGTAACGCGGCAGCAAAAATGAGATGAATGGTATATGGGAAGTTCTTGTCTGAGGGGTTCTGATTATGAATGCACTTGTCATTAATTGCAGTCCTGTACGAACGGGTGCTACAGCAGAAATTGCAAGAATAATTTCCGAGCAGTTGTCTCTTAAATACAGTACCAGGAGTATCTGCATAGATGATTATGAATTTGGTTTCTGCAGGGGATGCAGGAGCTGTCATACAACCGCCAAATGTATTCAGCATGATGACATGGCTTTGATAATGGATGTATTTGAATGGGCTGATATTATAGTTTCCGTTGCTCCGTCGTACTGGGCTGATATTCCGGGGCAGTTTAAGGCTTTTATTGACAGGTGCACTCCCTGGTGTAATACACATGAACCTCATGCTGCCATCGGCAGAGGTAAGAAGGGATATTCGGTGGCGCTGCGAACCGGATCAGGCATGAGAGAATGCGAAAGGGTTATAGAGAGTATAGAACATTTTTACGGTCATTTGGAAATCGAGTGCTGCGGCAGACTTGGGTTATGCTCAGTAGAAAACAAAGAGGCTGTAGAATTGCGGAAAGCAGAAATATTGGCGTTCTGCAGGAAAGTTTTAGATACCGGCGTGTAAAAAATCTGCCTTGAACTAAAATGCCCTGTTGCGGTTTAAGAACCGCAGAACCATGATTGTACTGTCGATGATACGATTTTTCCGGGTTCTCCAGGAATCCGACAACGGGAAGTTGTGAAGATTCGGCCTTCTTGTCAATTCCCAGAGACCTTCCTCATTTCTCTGGCCTAAAATCCACTCATCATACTTGTCCTTATATTTCATCCATCCTCTGAACTGCGAAACAAGGGATAAGGCGCGTATCCAATGGCAAAAGTCCCTGCTGTCCTTTCCTTTCCTGTCAATCGGGACGAAATCCGACAGATTGCAGTTGTAGACATAGTAAATTTGTCCTGCAGAATTCATGCAGTAATCCACCAGGGCCTGGTCGGTCGATTCAATTAAGTAGTCAGTATTGTTTGTCGGAGCCAGTAATATAAGGTTATAGTATCCAAATGCCGGTATGGTTCGTTTTGTCTTAAACCCAAAATAATCATGCTGAACCCTGGTTTCTGTCTCTTTGTCATAGTAGCCTTTCGAAAAAGCCGTCTCGGCAAAATAAGCCCATCGCTTCCTGTGCATGTCAAGTAATTTGTTATCCGGTTCTGTCAGCGAGAGCATGGCAGCACAAACGAGCGGTACAAACATTTCGGGCCACCAGCGAATATTGTCATGTTTTTCGAACTGATCCCAGCTTTCTTCATTATTAAGTACCTTTATAATGTAATCAGATACCCCTTTGAGACAGGAATGATTTTTGTCCAGCCCGAACGAAAGGCACCTTTTGATTATGTGCTCGGAATAGCCGTGAAAGGGAGGCCAGAATCCCCTGTCATTTTGCTCGCTTTCTATTTTTTTAACGAAAGGGTGATTGCATACTTTATCATAGGCATTCTGATAATCACGGCTTCCCGGGCTGAGACCCTTAAATTCCTTCAGCAGGATAAATTCCGGGATTGGATCGGGTTTCATATCCAGAAGTTTATCGACAACAGTGTTAAAGTCAGTCATTATATACTTCCTTCCCGAAAAATATAATGAGTATAAACTGGTATTCAGTAATTTTGTCACGTTTTATATGAACATGATGGCAAACAGAGTTTATTACTCTTATTATCCGATTTGTTTCTTGTACTGTCAATGCGTCAGGGGACAGACAGGTTATTGTATTGGATATTGAACAGGATATAAAAATATGGAAAAATACTTGTATGGATTAGCTATATGACAGCCGACAGGGAGGGATAGTATTGAGAAGAACCGACCGTGAGGTTACGGATATAAATGAGATACTGAAGATTGTGGATAAGGCGAAAATCCTACATCTTGGCTTATTTGATACTGAATACCCTTATGTTGTTCCAATGCATTATGGCTATGAAAACAGGGACGGTAACATTATTTTCTACATGCATTCGGCCAAAGAGGGACATAAACTGGACTTAATCCGCAGAAATCAGAATGTCTGCGTTGAACTGGAATGCGACATAGAACTGGTTCCGGGCGGTGATATACCGTGCAAATACGGTTCAACCTTTTCATCTGTAATTGGAAGAGGCTATGCGGAAATTCTGAAAGATGAACGGGAAAAGATTCATGGTCTCAAATTGCTTATGATGAATCAGACCGGACGGGAGTTTGAATTTGATGGAAGTATGGCAGACACGGTTGAGGTAATAAGGGTTACTGTGCATTCTTTCACCGCAAAATCCAATCAAATGAAAAGACAAATTTCAGGTTCCGATTATTAATGCGAATGTTTTACAAAAAGACGTAAGAAAACTGTTATAATCATATATGGCAAAGTGAATTCACCTGGTATGAGGTTTATAACCATGACTGACAGGCAAAGTATCGTAGAGCGGCTCAGAGAAGCCGAGTAACCCATGATTCGGCTTGCTTCCCGGGCATGGGTTAACAGTAAACATTTAAGCAACTCCCGGGCTTTATTGCCGGGAGTTTTTTCAGTTCAGTTTATTGCGGTTATTTTGTCCTGTTAATTAATAGACATTGACATCAATAGCAAATAATAGTAATGCATATAGACAAAAGAGTGAAACAAGCATTAGCATCTAATTTGGAGGTATTCAAATGGACTGGAATTCGGTACAATATTTGAAATTTAAGGCTGAACGCACACAGCCTGCTGTTGATTTGGCGAACCGTATCAGTGTGGTTAATCCGAAAAAAATCCTGGACGCAGGCTGCGGACCGGGAAACAGTACCCAGGTTTTGTACAATAAATACCCGGATGCATATATTCTCGGAGTAGATAATTCGGAGGACATGATCAGGGCAGCAAAAGCAAACTACCCCGAACTGGATTTCAGGTTGTGCGATATCAGCAGGGATTTGTCGTGCCTGGACAATGATTTTGATATTGTATTTTCGAACGCATGTATTCAGTGGGTGCCGGATCACAGGAATCTTCTGAAGAATTTATTGAATCTGCTGAACAGTAATGGTGTTTTGGCAGTCCAAATCCCAATGAACTATAATGAACCTGTACATAAGGCAATCGGTGAACTTGTATCCACGGAAAAATGGAAGGAATATTTCACCGAAACGAGCGTATTTCATACTCTGAGTCAAGGTGAATATTATGATCTTCTGTCCGAAATATCTGGGGAATTTAGTATCTGGGAAACAGTGTATTATCATGTTATGAAATCCCATAACGATATCCTGGAATGGTACCGGGGTACCGGCCTTCGGCCTTATCTCAGCGTTTTGCCTGATGAAAAGAAAGCAGAGTTTGAAAGCGATATGTTGCAAATATTAGTAAGAAGATATCCCAGGCAGAAAAACGGCGATATTATATTCAGATTTCCGAGGTTCTTTTTTATTGCCCATCCGGAAAGATGAAACAGGAACAAAAGAAATTTCATATTTCCATTATGACTGACAGGCAAAGTGTTGCTGAGCGGTCCTGGGAATCGGGTAAACGGGAAAAAATCTTGCAGGATGGGCTTTATAATGTGCCGAAAATATTATCCTGAAAGATATTTCATTTAAAGCATGAGTGTTAAAATATGATTTAAAATAATACCACAATTTGACGGCTGACAGCCAATTTCCGCCAGCAGAAACAGAAGTGAACATTAAAGATAACGCTGCTGCAGCCTGAAAATTACAGGAAGGAGCCTGCAGAAGATGGAGGAAGGATTCAGAGCGTTCAATTACGGTGCAAACGCCGTGTGTTTTCAGAAAAACGGCCGAAAATACGGTATGATATGTTCCTGGGCAACCCAGGTAGATTACGATAAAATAGTGATGCTGCTTGGTGCCCAGAGCGTTACCGGAAAAA
>Ga0134099_1001009_pt1 | contig 28507 bp, 26 predicted proteins | sample 10_taG_2_FD_105482 | JGI IMG/M metagenome (GOLD analysis project Ga0134099, IMG submission 105482) | Switchgrass degrading microbial communities from high solid loading bioreactors in New Hampshire, USA - 10_41_5_180_A2 metaG | ecosystem: Engineered > Bioreactor > Semi-continuous > Anaerobic >...
CCTTCGAGAGCCTCTTTGGCTCTTGAGAATTACTTATCTCATAAGTTCTTCTTAACGAGTCCCTTTCCTTACACTGTTCACTTTTCAAAGTCCAGCTCCCGCTCCTCTCTCAGAGCGGCTTTTATAGCTTAACATAAATTCTGCCTGCTGTCAACAACCTTTTTATTTTTTTGCGTCGGTCAGCTTAGCGGCTTACCGCCGCGCATCAGTGACAGCTTTAATAATATACCACTAACTTCGCTTAATTATCAAGCTTACTTAAATGCCTTATAACATAATATAATCTAATATAATCAATTTGCGTGCGGCTATGACATTTATACTCGCTGCTGCGCCTAAATATTAATCAATTCAACCTGCACAGCCGCCATTTTTAACCGTCTTAGCATACCGGACAGATAATAGGATTGAAAAAGCCGTCCGACGTAAGCCTGCAGAAACCCTGCATCCTCCCCATTCTGGCGTAGCTTTACAAAAATATTACAATTTAACGCAATGATGAACTTCCGTGCAAGAACTTCGTCATATCTAATGTAAACAATATTCTACAACTAAAAGGAGATGAGAAAAAGATGAGCAGAAAAGTTTGCCTATTTGTCGCCCTGGCGATACTTGTGTCGTTGGCTGTTATGCCCGGAGTTTCAGCAGCACAGAACTGCAAGGTCAAAGTGGACGGAGAGCTGGTGGCTTTTAGCACTCAACCCTTCATTGAAAGCGGAAGAACGCTGGTGCCGCTGGAAGGATTGTTTGAAAAGCTCGGCGCTCAGGAAAAATGGAACTCGGGCGAAAACAAGATACTTATTGAGGATAAGTATACATGTATAGAGCTCGCCGTTGACAGCAAAACTGCCTATATCCTGAGAAAGTATGACCTTTCAGGTTCCCGGGAAAAGAAAGAGCTGGATGTCGCTCCTAAACTGATCGACGGCAAAGTTTTTGTACCGCTGCGCTTTGTTGCGGAAACTCTCGGTGCGGCTGTAGACTGGGATGAAGAGCACCAAACCGCCATTATCGAAACAAAGGAAGCGCATGTGGAAACTCCTGTAGCTTATAAGGTTCTGACCTTTGACGATATCGACGACATTGAGGAGCTCTCACAATGGTATGAGGACAGCCGCAAAAATAAAGGCATCTATTATAAACATATAAATGACCGGTTATACGTGCTTGTATGCGCAGGTGAAAAAAACACGGCAGGGTATTCGGTGGACATACTCAATGTCGTGTCGGTCAAGGCTGACGAAGCATATGTATACGCAGAAGTCAAAGGGCCGGGTCCGGATGCTGTGACTGCTCAGGTGATAACATACCCCTATGCCCTGATTGAGATAGACGACGTTAATATCAAGCATGTAGGCGGAGATGTAATGGATGAGCCGGCGGACTGCAAAACGATCAATGAAGCCGGAGCGGCAATTTCGCCGGAAGATATAAAATCCATAGAGCTTTACAGCTTGCAACAAGAGAAACTCAAGGATTACAGCAGGGATGAAATTGAGGAGTTGGCTGGATACTACAACAGCAGCCGAATCACCGAACAGCCCTTCATTCAAATGATTGCCGGCAACATGATGGTCATCAGTTTTAATAACGGCGGCAAAATCAATATAACCAGCTATGGTTCCAAAACTAATATCGTCGCCAGCGGTGAGGTCGACAGCAAATACATCACCTACCACCTTATCTGCCCTGAGATAGCAAAGATACTTCTGGAAGAGTAAGTACCGGAAATGAAAGATTGTTAAGATAAACAGCTTCACAGGGTCATGGGCATGAGGCAAGGGTGCTGCCCATGGCCTTTTTATATTTTCGCAAAACTTGCGGCAGCCTTTAGGACGTTACGAGAAAAACCTATCACACGCCGGTTTAAAAAGAACAGGCGATTCTAAAATCAATTTGCTTGTCAGCCTAAACATCAAGATTTATCCGCATCCATTAAAAGTTTTGCCCTTTTCACTTTATCCGCACCAAACTTTTCCCGGATGGCGTCCACCGCTTTTTCAAGCTTTTCCTCCTTCTTGCTTTTTTCTTCCTCGCCCATGATGTCAAAGATGGAGATCTGTCCCACATAATCATCCCTGCAATTGCCCAGCCCTATGCCCAGCAGCCGCACAGGGCGATTCCTGTTCCAGTTCTCTTCCAGCAGCCTGGAGCCCGTTACGTATATATCTTTCGTAAGGCATGTAGGAGGCACCGACCTCTGTCTCGTAATAGACTGAAAATCTCCATATTTGATCACTATAGAAACAATATTCCCCTTGTACCCGTATTTTCTTGCCTCTGCCCCAACCTCTTCAGCCAGCCTCATAAGCACGGTCTTGGCGAATTCGAGGTCAGTAGTATCCTGAGAGAGTGTGGTGGAACGGCTTATAGATTTGCTGTCATGTACCGGGTGCTCTGTCACAGGAGAGGGGTCAATCCCATTTGCCAGCCTGTGCAGCTCCTCGCCGTATTTGCCAAAGGTTTTCCTCAAGAGCTTCTTATCACTGGTAGCTATATCACCTATTGTAAAAATAGCAAGGCTATGGAGCTTCTTTTCGGTCTGCTTCCCTATCCCATACATTTCTCTCACAGGCAGCGGCCAGATTTTTTCCTTTACATCCTTCTCCCATATTTCAGTGATGCCCAGAGGTTTTTTCATCTCCGAGGCCATTTTAGCCAGAAACTTGTTTTCTGAAATCCCTATAGAACACCACAGGTCCAGTTCCGTCATGATATCTTTCATGATTTTCCGGGCAATATCTACAGGCTTCCCAAACAGCAAATCACTTCCCGTAAGGTCTATCCATGCTTCATCAATGCTATTTTGCTGGATGACGGGCGAATACCTCCTGAGAATCTCCATCACCTCTCTGGATTTCCGGCTATACAGCTCATGGTCAGGAGGCACAAGAATCAACTCCGGGCACAGCTTCTTGGCTTCGTGTACCAGCATGGTGGTCTTTATCTTATATTTTCTTGCCTCATAGTTCGCGGCCAATATGATGCCCGAACGGTTTCTGGGATCGCCTGCCACTGCCGCAGGCTTACCTTTCAGTTCAGGGTTTCTGGCCGCTTCACAGCTTATGAAAAATGCGTTCATATCAACCAGAAAAATAACCCTTTTCATAAAGATTTCCCCGGTTTCAACGTTTTTGGCTATAGATATATTATAGCACACAAAAGCCCGAATCTTAGAATAAATTGCTTTCAGTGGGACAATATATTAATAAAAGCAATTTAAAGGAGTGATTATTATGAGCCTTGTGGAATGGAATCCTTTCAGGGATTTGGACAACTTCGCAAGAGAGGCTGGTAGCTTCTTCGATCGCTCGCCATTCAGGGTCTTTGGCGGAGCGATGTCACCCAGGGTTGATGTATACCAGACTGATAACGAGGTCATAATGAAAGCTGAGATACCCGGAGTATCAAAAGAAGATTTAAACGTGTATGTCGACGAGAATTCAATCAGGATTTCGGGCCAGAGCAAAAGAAGCAACGAGATTAAGGATGAGCACATATACAGGACGGAGAGGTATTATGGAAGCTTTTCTAGGACAATTCCGCTGCCTGTGGAGATCAAATCGGACCAGGCAAGGGCAGAGTACAGGGATGGCATCCTCAGCATTACCGCCCCAAAAGTTGAACCGACAAAAACAAAAGGCAGGAAAATCGATATCCAGTAATAACACAAGCCGGGGCTGTCAAGCTCCGGCTTTGATTTTTCATGCTTCTGGGCTTTAAGCATCAGTTCCTCTTAAAGCATTTTCTCCAAAATCTCATAATCCCTCCCTATTTCATATTCGTATTGACAATCATTGTATAAATTATCTATTATAGAATTTATTGAAGTGAACACAATAAATGCCACAGGGTATTTTTCAATTTAAATATACCCATTCTATAGTAAATCGGCATATTTCATGAAACTTTGTTTTCAGGAGGTATTTTATGGCAAAAGCCATCCTCGTCAAGGGAAAAGAGAAAAGAGTTCAATACGGCCATCCCTGGATTTTTAGAAGCGATATTGATGAAATAGTGGGAGAATTCAACGCCGGAGATGTGGTGGATGTTTACAGCAAGAGGAACAAGTTCCTTGGCCGCGGCTACATAAACCCCAAATCCCAGATTACCATAAGAATGCTTACCTATGAACATGAGGATATAAACCGGGATTTCCTGTACAGGCGAATACGCGACGCGTGGGAATACAGGAAAAAGGTTGCCGATCCCAACAGCTGCAGAGTTGTATTTGCCGAATCGGATTTTCTCCCCGGCCTTATTGTAGACAAGTTTGCAGATTATCTTGTAATACAAACCCTTACTCTCGGAATAGACAGGTATAAATCCGAAATAGTAGATATACTTGACGAAATAATAAAGCCTGCCGGTATGTTCGAGAGAAACGATGCCCCCGTAAGGGAGCTTGAGGGCCTCGACCAAAGGAAGGGTTTTCTGAAAGGCAAATTCGGAACCCTGGTGGAAATGGAGGAAAACGGCATCAAGTTTATGGTTGATGTTGAAAACGGCCAGAAAACGGGGTATTTTCTTGACCAGAAGGAAAACAGGGCGGCATTGAAGCCCTTCGTCAAAGGCGCAAAAGTTCTTGACTGCTTTACCCATATAGGGTCTTTTGCCCTCCATTCGGCACGCTACGGAGCTTCTGAAGTGTTAGGCATCGACATATCAGAGCACGCTGTAGAGCTTGCGACCAACAATGCAAGAATAAACGGTCTGGATTCAAACTGCCGATTTGAGACAGCCAACACCTTTGACAAACTGCGGGAATTTTATGATTCAGGTGAAAGCTTCGATGTAATCATACTGGACCCTCCCGCCTTTGCAAAATCAAGAAGCGCCCTTGAAGGGGCCGTGCGCGGATATAAAGAAATCAACCTCAGGGCGATGAAAATCATAAACAGGGGTGGATTCCTCATTACGTGCTCATGTTCACACCACGTCAGCCCGGACCTTTTCATGGATATCATCTATGATGCCGCTGTTGACTCAAAAAGAAAAATAAGACAAATAGAGTTCAGGTCCCAGGCAAAGGACCATCCTATACTTCTGGCATCGGAGGAGACACAGTACTTAAAGTGCGCCATATTGCAGGTGATTTAAAAGACGCCCCCGTCTCTCCCTAAACCACCTTATTAAAAGCGCACCCCTCAAAAATCCGCTTAGAAAATTATCAGCCGAAATTATCAGTCAATATTGCGCTGCCGTATTTCTTGACAACATTTTTTAATTCTTCCGAAAGCCTATCTCCCTGATTGCCTATTATAACGCCCGCCCTGCCCTTGTACAGCCTCAAAGCTCTGTCCAAGGCCTCCGGGCTTTTCGTTTCAATGATGAAGGGCTCTTTTATATATGCTTGAGCTGCATTTACGACAGCTGCCAACAGTTTTTCAACGTCACCGGCCTCATCCACGCCGATGTAAATGGCGTCAAAGCCACCTGTCGACAGTTCCATCGCCAGGTCATCAACAATTCCGGTGTTGCCTTTCGCCAGCTCAGCCATCAGCTCTCTATCCCTGTCAGTGCTTAAATAACCTATATTGTCCTTTCTTAAATCCCTTGCATCGGCCTGTTTTACGCCGGAGGTGATCACCGAGCCATAGTTGCCTTCTTCCCGCTGAGGAGCTTTTATTGACCTGAGCCTTTCTTTCAATGCCATGATGAATTCGGGAGTAGTGCCGCAACAGCCGCCTACGAGCCTTGCTCCGTATTTGACAAATTCCCCTGCAATTTCAGCAAATCCAGCAGCCGATTCCTTATAAACCGCCTTTCCTTCAACAAACTCGGGAAGGCCTGCATTCGGCTTCACGCTCAGGTAGGCCGCGGTATCAGACATTCTTTTGACGATTTCCAGCATGTGCTCGGGGCCAAAGGAACAGTTTGTCCCCACCATATCCGCTCCGAGAGATTTTAACACCACCCCGGCGATGTAGGGATCAGAACCCATAAGAGTCTTCCCGTTTTGCTCGAAAGCGACAGAACATATTATAGGCAGGCTGCAGGTTTCTTTTGCCGCCAGCAGGGCAATCCTGAGCTCTGCAAGATCGGTAAAGGTTTCAAAGTTTATTATATCGGCTCCACCGTCTGCAACCGCCTTTACCTGCTCAGCAAAAACCTCGTAAGCTTCGTCAAAAGTCAAATCCCCCAAAGGCTCAAGCAGCTTTCCCACCGGACCGATAGAAGCCGCAACGTATCCCTTGCCGGCCATGACCTCCTTTGCAAGCCTTACGCCTTCATAATTCAACTCATAGGTTCTCTCTCCAAGAGAGTACTTATCAAGCTGTATCCTGTTTCCCTGAAAGGTGTTTGTCTGAATCACATCAGAACCTGCTTCCTTATAAAGCCTGTATACTTCCCTGACTTTATCCCTATGGGTTACATTCCAAAGCTCGGGACATTCTCCGCCTTCCAAGCCCAGCTTTTGGAGCATATACCCTTTTGACCCGTCAAATATCAGAACTCTATCCTCAATTTCAGAAAGAAAATTGCTCAATTTGTTCACCTCCTGTACGCTTTTCCACTATTATACAGGTAATTGAGGCCATATTCAACCAAATTTTACCTATCACGTAGAAAATCTCAACAATAAAGTTAAACAATAAAGGGAAAGGCTCATCACCATTCCCTCATACTTTCAACCCTCTCCAGCGCCTATGATTCCTTACGCTGTTTCAATCGCCGCAGCATCCTGCAGTCCCAGTTCTTCGATGGCCATCTCCCGGAGCTTATATTTCTGTATTTTCCCGCTTGCCGTCATGGGAAAGCTGTCCATAAATTTAACATATTTAGGCGTTTTATGCCTTGCCATATGGCTTCTTACAAATTCCTTAATCTCATCTTCAGTGGCAGATGCGCCCTCTTTGAGTATTATGCAGGCCATTACCTCTTCTCCGTACTGTTTGCTGGGCACACCGATAACCTGCACATCCTTGACTGCGGGATGAGTGTAAAGGAATTCCTCTATTTCTTTCGGATAAATATTCTCTCCACCCCTTATTATCATATCCTTAATTCGTCCGGTAATTTTGAAATATCCGTTTTCGTCCATGACAGCCAAATCACCCGTATGAAGCCAGCCATCTTTATCGATGACCTGGGCCGTAGCCTCGGGCATCTTGTAATACCCCTTCATAACATTGTATCCCCTCGCCACAAACTCACCATGGGTTCCCGGAGGAACCTCCTCATTTGTCTCCGGATTGACCACTTTACATTCGATAAAAGGCAGCGGCCTTCCTACAGTTGATACCCTCAGCTCTATACTGTCGTCCACCCTTGTCTGGGTACAGACAGGAGAGGCCTCGGTCTGGCCGTAAGCAATCGTTATTTCTCTCGCCCCCATCTTCTCAACAACCTGTTTCATAACTTTTATGGGACAGGGGGAACCTGCCATTATTCCCGTCCTGAGTTTAGGGAACTTAAATTTATTAAAATCCGGGTGCTCCAGCATGGCTATAAACATGGTGGGAACACCGTGTACTGCAGTGCATTCTTCGTTTTGAAGAGCCTCCATCACCTTCAGCGGCTGAAAATGTTCAATCGGTACCATAGCAGCGCCGTGAGTCACACAGGCCATGACTCCCAGAACGCAGCCAAAACAATGGAATAAGGGCACCGGTATGCACAGCTTGTCTTCGTGAGTAAAATTCATGCAGTCGCCTATGGACTTGCCGTTATTGACTACATTATAATGGGTCAGCATAACCCCTTTGGGAAAGCCGGTGGTACCCGAAGTGTACTGCATGTTGATAACATCGTGGATGTCAAGGCTGGCCTGCCGCTGTCTCAATTCTTCATCCGACACCTGTGAAGCCATATCATACAGGTCATTCCAGTTAAACATTCCCGGATAATTCTTATCCCCGATATAGATGACATTTTTGAGAAAGGGCAGAGTCGGACTGTTGAGCTTTCCAGGCTGGGAATCCTTTAACTGGGGACACAGCTGGTTTATGATCTCTACATAGTTGCAGTCTTTAAAACCTTCTATTAATATAAGGGTATTGGAATCCGACTGCCTTAAAAGGTATTCGACCTCAAATATCTTATAGTTGGTGTTTACTGTAACCAGAACAGCCCCAATTTTTGCGGTTGCAAACTGGGCTATCAGCCACTCAGGATAGTTCGTCGCCCATATTGCAACGTGGTCGCCTTTTTTTATTCCCATAGCCATCATGCCTTTTGCAACGGTGTTGCACACATCCCTGAACTGGGAATAGGTTTTCCTAAAGGGTCTGTCGGTATATAAAACAGCATCATGGTCGGGATATTTCTCCGCCATCTGATCCAGCAAATCGCCTACTGTTATTTTCATCAATTCGTCCATTTTAACACCCCACAAGATTTATAATTAAAAAGCCTTCCATCTCCAGACATAGAGACGAAAGGCCTTGCTTCCGCGGTACCACTCCATTTGATACAAACAAGTTGTATCCACTTTAATTACTGTCTATAACGGTAGACGCCGTTCAAGCTTACTTAATATTTCAGCCGAAAACTCAGGGGCGAGTTTCACTAAAGCATCCACTGCCTCGCACCGCCCGGCAGCTCTCTTAAGAAATACTTTAATTACTACTCCCCGTCATCGCCTTTGGAACTATGGATATTTATCAAAAGGTCGAAAGTTAATAATATATTACTATGTAAAGCGGTCACATGTCAATAGGCATAATTTAATGCTGATGTTATCCCTTGATGTTAATATTACCCCTTGAGCTGCGCAGCTCGATTGTTTTTTCAGATTGGGCGCTCCTATAATATTCTATCCCGTCCACCGTCTTCTGCCCGGCTTCCATGCCGTCGACTTCTATTCGGCCCACTGCCGTATTCCCTTTGATATTGAATTTACCTGCTGCATTTCCTGATTCTAGGTGAATTTCTCCGGTATAGGTCCTAACCCGGATATTCTCAGCCATACCGTAGACATACACATATCCTCCAGTGCTTTCAACATCCACAAGTTCAGGACTGTATCCTTCGGGTATAGATACCGTGAGCTCGGTACTGCTTTCATGGAGCGAAACCAGCATGAACAACGGCAGCCTTCCGTTGGATTTTTCGTAAAATGAAAGGGTACCTCCGCTGCTGCCAAGTCCATACTCCAGCCAATCCGGCTGTTCGTAAGAAATAATAATTTTATTCGAAGTGTTTCTCAAAAGCCTGACAGACGAATGTGCGGTCAATATTGAAATTTTATTGACGCCGACAGGCTCAAATTCTTGAGTAATGACGGTGACATTCGTCGGCTTCATGCTGTTAAATATGATAAAAAGCTTAAAAGGTACCCCCGACACCGAGAAAAGAATCAACCCTAACGCAGCAATGGCAAGACAGCCAGAAACAATAGGCAGCCTGCTTTTCCCTTTTTCAGGGTGCGCGGTGTCAGGTTCAGTTTTGGGCCTCTGAGGTTTCTTCATTATTAGACCCACCATGCTTGCAGAAATTTTTATAAACAACTTTCCGAGTTTGTAGAGCATATATGCCGCCAGCAGCAGTATCCCCGCCGTAAAAAGCGCCAACCCCAGGGTGCCCAGGATTTCCAGCGTGAATTTGGCAGGGATGTCAAAAGCCTGATAAACAAGCCCCAATGTTGCAACGACAGCCGCTGCCGATATGGCAAAAGCCCCGACAAAAAAAACTGCGACAATACCGTATGAAAGGGCAACACATATGGAGAGCAAGAGTACTGCGAATGGTGTCGTCACACCTGCAAAGGCATAACGGACGGCACTGTTAAAATTTTTCAGCCCCGGACTGCGCTGTACCTTTGCAATACTCGCTTCAGTCCTTATCATTGCCGCAATTTCCTGGGGTGAACCCAGCCGGGCAAGAATTTCATCCACATCCTTACCCGCTTCCGCCGCATCATTCAAATACTCTTCATAGTAACTTATCGCTTCCTGGATTTCTTCTTCTGGAACACCTTCAAGCTGATTTTTAAGGCTTTCTATAAAACTTGATGCCCTGTCATACATTTTTTTCACCACCTATTATCAGGTCAAGAACTCTTTTCTTTTTTTCACCACCTATTATCAGGTCAAGAACTCTTTTCAAATCCTTTAGCTCCTCTATATATTCATTCAGCCTGCTTATACCTTCGGCAGTAATCCTGTAGTATTTTCTCAGGCGCCCTGAATACTCTTTCGAATAAGTCTCCAACAGGCCCTGGCTCTCAAGTCTTCGCAGCACAGGATACAGTGCCGATTCCGAAGTCTCCAGAAGCTCGGTGATTTCCTGGGTAAGCTTGTACCCATAGGTATCTTCCCTTTTTAATACAAATAATACGCAAACATCCAGCAGCCCTTTCTTCATCTGGGCATCCACCGGCATTACCTCCTTGCTGCATTCTCAAACATACCACCCAAAAGTTCCATAAATACTATATACTTTATAATATTGTTTTTCAAGCCGTGACTCTTTAATATAAAAGCACCAGGACACCCTGCCCATTCATCATAATCCATATTCGGAGGATTCAATACCGCACATCTTCTCCGAAAGCTGCCACAATCTTAAAGCTACGTCTTCCCGCTGTGAATAGGCGCTCGGTTTTTTCGGTTTACAGTCCTTCCAGTAAACCTGCATCGATTTGTGCACAGATGGCTCACCGGCCAGGTATGCAATAGATTTGGCCGGAACGGCAGGGTCTATACCGCCTTTGCTGCGCTTAGCCCAAATCCACCTTGCGATGCCCGCAGTCCCTTTCAATCCTATATCGGTGTTTACCAGTCCCGGATCGACCGCGTACGCTCTTACTGTCGAAGTAGGACCAAGCCGACGGTTCAGTTCGGTGGTGAAAAGTACATTGGCCAGCTTGGACTGTTTATACGCCCTGAGCACATTATAATGCTTCCTCATACAGACATCCTTCCAGTTTATCTTCGTCCTGTAGTGTGAACCGGAGCTTACCGTGATGATACGGCCTGCCGGTGCCGCTCTCAGAAGCGGCATCAACTCATGGGTCAAAAGAAAGGGTGCCAAGTGATTGACGGCAAATTGAAGCTCAAACCCATCGGCAGTTATGACATACCAGCTGGATACCGTCCCTGCGTTGTTTATCAGCACATCCAGTATCCCCTTTCCTTCCCGCTCAACCACCTGTTTTATATTACAGGCCAGCTCCCTGACCTGCCTTAATGAAGACAAGTCGGCGGTTAAATAAACCGTTTTTGAACCGGGGCACGTGCCCTCGATCTCCTCCTCGGCCCTGCGGCATCGTTCCTGTGAGCGACCGACGCCTATGACAAAAGCACCGCATCCCACAAGCTCCTTTGCGGTTGCAAGGCCTATGCCTGATGTTGCGCCGGTTATAACTACCGTTTTTCCCTTTAAATCATGTTTCATGTCCATACTCTTCACTCCTTCCGCTATATAACCCTTTTACCACTGGTGTACTGAAAGGGCAATCATCAAAAACCCTCCTAAGCTGTGCCGGCTGCAGGATTGTTCCTGTAGCGGACTGCAATCCACCGGCTGCCCACCATTCTGGCTACAAGCGTAGCAGGCAGAAGACCTCCAAAGAACCTTAACAGCCGATTAACTGCCCCCGGTATATAGATCGCATGGCCTTTGAGCGCATGGTCAATAGTCCGCGCGGCGACAAATCCCACGTTTTTTGTCGTAATTCTCCCCGCAAAGCCCTGGGCGTTTATGGCGTGGATGCAAGCCGCAGTCGTCGGCATCCCTGCCGGACAAAGAGCGGTGACTGTGGCTCCCATGGGTCTTATCTCCTCTCTCAGCGCCAGTGAAAAATCCAGAAGAAAGCGTTTTGATGCCGCATATATCGCTTTGACAGGCATCGGGTAAAATGCCGCAAGGCTGGCAACATTTATTATCCTGAAAATCTCTCCCTTATCCCGGAGTTTCATAACCGCATAAGTCATTTCAAGGTTTGCTTCTATATTCAGCCTTAGTATGGTCCGGATCTCCTCCCGTGTCCTTTCTCCGAACAATCCTTCGTAATCAACTCCTGCGATATTTATAAGGATGTGGAAGCGCAGGCCGCTATCTTTCATGTACTCAAAAAGCTCTGTCCTTGAAGCCTGGTCCGTCAAATCGCAAGAGCGGTATGCCACATTTATGCCGTAGGTATTTGACAAGCTGCTTGCAAGGCTGGCCAATGCGGTATCTGACAGGTCTGTAAGAAAAAGGTCCCAGCCACGGCTTGCGCATTCTACCGCAAACGCCTTTCCCAGTCCACCGGCAGCACCGGTAATGCATACTGATGATTTCATGAATAGCACCCCTTTGGTTCATAATTTCGTATAATATTATACAATGTATAATATTATACGTCAATTAATATTTTAATAGAATATTATATTCACAAGCAACTTCTGCAAGCCCTTGCTTATATCAGCTTTTTGGCCACCTACAAGCTCTCCCGATATTTTTCCTATAGACTCTGCCGGACCCGTTTTTATGCCAAGCAGCCGCAGCGGACTTCCCATGCCGCAAGTTTTCCTGAGCCGTTCATTTTTATCAGACTGCATTCCGCCGGCCAGGCTGAAACTTTCAGGAAGCGAACGGTACATTATTTTATACTGACGACTTTCTGAGTGAAGCCCTATAAAAATTACACAAATAATTGTCACAGAATTCCCCTCCATAGTAAAATGTTCCTCTTTCTATCCCATTTCACAAGCTCGTCTGTCATGCTGCCTGCATTCAGTTTGTCATATGCTGCATCTGATAAAATTTCTATATTGCTTAAATCCGCTTCTATACAGAAACCATCGATGAAGTTTTTACGTCTAGAAAATGGAAACAATGAATTTCACAGAAAGGATGAATTCCATTATGGATAAATTAAAGAAATCCAAAAAGGCCATCGTTTTTTCCGCCGCTTTAGTAACAGTTGTATGCTGTTCGCTTGTATTGATGGGTGTTTGGGCGGGCAGCGCCGCCCGACCTGTTAGCGCTCCCCCAATGCAGACAGACGCAATCAACGACAGGCCGCGCCTTACCTGGAAAGCGGTCAAGGAACTTGTTGAAGGAAACCTCAGCTACCAGGATATTCTGGGTTCTTTCTATTACAAAGAGATTGGTTCCGGCCTATATGTCATAACCTTCCCTATCGAGGATGCGCCGGAGTTTTCTCTTGTTGTGAGTTCAACCAGTCCAAGCTCTTCACCCATGACAGTAGGGCTGCGCTGTGAACCCGCAGACCTTCTGCTTAAATTAAATGCTGAAAATCTCCAAACCATGATGGATTTACATAACAACAGCAGTTTACAGCAGGAAATAAATAAACTGTTTTACAACGAGATCCCGATCCCGCAGGATGCAAAAACATACGGAAACATGGTTTATTTGACCGGCCGGGCACCCGGCGAAATCATTCAGGCCTACGGCAATATGCTGCTTAATAACGGCTGGGAGCTTACGGATACCCTTGGCACGAAACGGTTTTATAAAAAGAGCATAAATGGAAGCGAAATTATAGTCTCCATAAATATTATTGAGGTCGGGGAAGCTCAAGGAAAAGGGGTTGTAATTAAATTTGATCCTCATACCCGGCAGGATAATAATACATTTAGCATTGAGCCATCGGGGACAATGAGCCTCAGCCCCGAATTACTGGAAAAAGTGAGAAAGAGTAAAGAAGAATCTAAAAAAGTAAGAACAGGCTTATTCAATACCGAACTGGATATCAAACACGAAGAGAACAGAGTGGTGGCTTTCATCTCTTTCTATAATATCTCGCAGGAAGACCTGAAGCTTGATTTCAATGTGGGAGGCGAGTTTGATTTCACTGTCACCGACAGTGAAGGCAATGAAGTATATAGCGCATTTCATGGTGGCAAAGATGGCTTGCCGGCAATTTCCAACTATAAATTAAAAAAGGGTGAAAAGCTCTCGTTCTCTTACTCCTGGGACTATAATGACAATAATGGCAATAAAGTTGTGCCGGGAAAATACTTTTTAACCGTAAAAATGTTACCTATGATCAATTACAAAAGAAATTTTTGTCCTGACGAATTAACAGCGGTAAAAGATATTGAGGTTAATTACAATTAAGTAGATCGGCAAAATTACCGCCATAATATAAAAAGGCATCCCCGAAAGTTTGGGAGGATGCCGGCAATATCAAATCCAAAGTTTGTTCTTTATTTTAAGGTTTTATGATTCGTCGGACGGCTTCAATACGCAGCCGCCGTATTCTCCGCTTTCGGCAAGGACGAGGCCTGTGTCGGTTTCCGGCAGCGCGACGCTGTAAATCCACACACCCTTTCTCGGCTCTCTTGCCTGGTCGATGAGTATCGTCCCTTTGTGGACGCTCCCGTCATCAGCGGTTATCTCGAAGCGGAGGATACAGCCGTCGGTGATGTATCCTCCGTCTAACATGTCACCCTCCGAAGGCGACCAGAGGATAGTTTTGCCAGCAGAGTAATCCGTTTCCTTCCCGCAGTCGACGTAATTTGGTGCCTTCGTTTCGTCCTTTAACCAAAGCCTTCCTCTGTCCACCGACACATGCGCCTTGTCGAAGGACATGCCGATGCGTATCGGCAGAGCGGGAAATACGGAGCTCCTGGTCGGAACATATTTCCAGGAGATGCCTGTTTTTGAAATAAAGTCGTAATACAGTGCCATCGCGGCGGCGCTATAGTCTCCCTGATACTCTTCCTTCACCCTTGCGGTATTGAAGGTGCCCACCCTGCGGCAGATTTCGGATTTCGAGTCCCAGTCATGGACGATCACTAAAAGCGGCTGGCCCGCGCTGCCCCATTCGGTCAGCCAGCCATCCTCCATTTTCATTCCGCCCGCAAGAACCACCTTGCCGGCGTCCTCCGGCAGCAGGCGGTACTCGAGCAGCCACATCTCGATGGCTTTGGCAAGGCCTGCGGTGCTGGCGCTCATACAGGTCATCCCTGTGATTTTTGCGTCTGTTATGTTATAGCCAAGGCTGTTGAAATAGTCTATCTGCTCGCGCACATAATCCTCCGCATAGCCTCTGACCGGCGCATAATCTTTAAGAAGTTGGGGGACGTCAGAGGGTAAGTCCCAGCGGATATTGACGTGATTGTCGCTGATTTTCCCCATATTGCCTGTATACATCCGATACAATACTTTGCCAGAATTCCCACGGGTTTTGTATATCCCGGCATACGGCTCCTCAATGTATTCAACGCCCCCTTTCGAGTACAGATACAGCGTCCTCGTCTCATTTTCCATGACAAGCTTTATAACAAGATAGTTGTACTGCGCCAGATATTCGTTGCCGGAAGGCCTCAGCGTCTTTTTTGCGCCCGCCATGGCTGAAAGAATTGTTTCGATTTGCTCGGAGTCGGTTACAACCGAAGGTCCGACGCTTACCTTATCGTTGAACTGTTCCATTTCCACAGAAAAAACTGATGATGTGTTCGGAAGTTCAAGGGTTGGGACCGAGCTCGCCATCAGCAATACAGCCCCGGTGACCGCCATAACCACCGTCACACATACTATCCAAAACGCAGGCTTTTTATAATTCATCATGTTTTTCCACACATCCCTTCAGTTTTTGCACATCCTGAATGCCGTATAGCTGTTCAACGCTCAGTCCTGAAATACTTTGTACCCATACAAATTTTCTACGCCGTTTCAGGCATCAAATCTTCCCGGACCGAACCCATGCATCCCCGCAGCGAAAAGAACTACCGGCCATAGGATAAAAATCCCCAGAAAAATCCCGGCTGTGAGGAATAGTTTCCCGGACTTTTGCTTTTTCCTCCCTTTTACAATGCCGGCGATAAAAAAGGGTATCGCCACCAAAACGGTCAAGGGGATGTACGCAAAGATTGTGTAAAGCGTGGTTTCGAGTCTGCCCAATACCATGCCCCCTTTGATTCTTTTCACTAATAAAACAAATCAGAAACGGCCCTCCACTTTTTTTAAAACTTCATTTGCAGACATAAAATCTGTTAACCATACATTTACCTTAACATACAATTATTGGCAATTCATATTATATCATTTATACAAATAATAGCAAATTTAAAAATTTTTCGGGCATCCCAACCTTATTTTAGCATTATCGCAGCAGACAAGATGCCGATATCTTTATAGCCTGGTTAATCTTTCGCCGGGACATAATCGCTGTTTTTAATCCAATCCTGTCTTGCCTTCACTTTATCAGATTGAAAAAGCTAAAAAACGAATCAAAAGAAAATGGGCAAACAAGGCGGAAAAGCACAGGAAACCAAAGTATATAGGAAAAAAACTTCGGCGCTTTTTTCAGCAGCAGGCGGACAAGAATGACGCCAACAGCTACGTATGAGGCAGTAATGCTCATGTTCACAACAGTTATAAATAAATCCTTAAGCAAATTCATTTCACCGCCTCCTCAACAATCCGCTTCAGTTCTTCGGCCTCCTGCTCGGAAGGTTTGCGGCCGCTCAGGAATGCATTCAGAAATTTCGGCAGCGATTTGAAAAATTACAAAAGAAGTTGAAATTATTGTCCTAAAAAGCATTTCCGGCAGGTGGTATAAGAGTCGAAAACCCTGTATTTAAACCATTTTCAGGCGCTTATTTGTTTTTTACATTCTGTATCAGCACCGCACGCTCAATGTAAACTGATTGCACATAAAAGCCCCTCCGGCAATATCTTATGATAATGCCGGAGGGAGGCCAGACAAAGAACTGTTCCTCTTTTTAGCTTACAATCCTATAATAGACCCTTGCAGTCATCAAGTAAACAATAATGTAAAATATGGCGAAAACAAGTATGGTTATGGCTGTGCATAGTGCAAAAAGCGGTATGTTCGTAAGGTAGAAAACCAAAAGCAATTTGGTTATCACTTTAAAAGCGAAAGCTATATGGATTACCGCCGCTACAAGCGGCAGGAAGAATACGGTCAAAACCTGGCTGTGAATAGACCTCTTAATTTCCGAATGGCTCATGCCGACTTTTTGCATAATCTCAAAGCGTTCCTTGTCGTTGTAACCCTCCACAATTTGCTTATAGTAAATTATAAGCACGGTAGCCATAATAAACAAAAGCCCTAGGAACAACCCAAGGAAGAACAGACCTCCGTAAAGGGAATAAAAGCTCTCCCGTTCAATTTCCGGTCCATCGACGTAACCGTTCACGCCAATATTTTTTATAGCGTTTCTCAGAGACTTTACAAGGTTTATCTGAACATTGCTGTCGCCGTCGACATCAAAGCCGTAATAATAGGAAAGCTCATCCATAGCATTAACTTCTAGTGAATTCATAACCTGCTTTATGGTGTTTATATCGTCAACAACTATATAATAGCAGTTATATAGCAAAGTAGGCGTCAGCTCCACCACTTTAAAAGATGCAAGGCGTTCTTTAATGGAAAGTTTGAAATCCTTAAAATTTACAGTGTCACCATAGACATCCCCCTTCAAAACGTATAAAAGCGCTTCACCGTTGGACAGCGATAGGAATTTGTTTTCCATCTTATTGTACTCAGCCAGTGGAATAAAATATACAATGGTAAGTTTGTTATATGAATAATTATCTGGACCGGCAGCCGTAAAACTTGTGCCGTTTTGGATTGCAGCTAAACTCATATATCGATAGCTGATAGCTTCCTTTTTAACAGTTCCGGCTTTCGCGATTTGATCTTCAATTGCAGCATCCAGCTTATCCGCTAACTTATCTGAAATGTTATCAACATTAACGGCAATATCTTTTGGGTACCGCGTGCGTAAAACTTCTTCTACTCCCACATACAATGATATTGTAGTGGAAAGCACAATAATCACTGCGGTTGACAGGATGCATATATTGGCAAGCCCTACAGCGTTTTGCTTCATGCGGTATATCATACCCGAAACCGAAATGAAGTGCTGCAATTTATAATAATACTTTTTGTTTTTGCGAAGCATTTTCAAGACCGCTATACTCCCCGCTGTGAACAGGCAATATGTCCCTATCATCACCAAAATAACAGCAACAAAAAAGATGTTTAGCGCTGTCAGTGGGGATTCCGTGGTCAGCGCAATATAATATCCGATGCCGAGGCATATTGCGCCGATACTTGCCATAATCCACTTTGTCTTTGGCTCTTTTTCCCCTACATTGCCTCCCTTTAATAATTCAATAGGTTTCGACAAATGCACCTGGCATATATTATATATAAGGTTCAGAAGAAAAATTCCGCAAAACAGGGCAACGGTAGCAACAATAGCCGATATAGGTATTTCAAAGCCAAAGGTAACTTTAAAGGCAATAATTTTGAAAAGCAGTAAAATCATGAGCTTGCTTAAAAGTATCCCTGCCAAAATACCTGCCGCAAGGCTTATAAATCCAATAAACAGGGTTTCAAAAAACATGAGCCTTGCAATGTGCTTTTTTTCCATTCCAAGAATATTAAAAAGCCCAAATTCCTTTTTGCGCCGTTTAATTAAAAAACTGTTGGTGTAAAACAAAAATATAACTGAAAAAATACCGATTACTGTCGCTCCAAAACGCAAAATAATTCTTAAGCTTTGGCTGTCGCTTATATAGCCAATATCTTTTACCACAGCCAAAAAGCACATGTTATAAAACATCATGATTGTGCCAATACATGTTAACACATACGGAATATATGTTTGCCCGTTCTTCCTTATATTATTTACAGCAAGCCTGAGATAAAAAAACTTATTCATTTCTCGCACCACCAGTCGCAATCATTGTAAGGGTATCCGAAATTTTTTTATACATTTCTTCATTTGGCATAGAAGCTTTATAAAGCTGATGGAACACCTCTCCGTCTTTTATAAACATAACTCTTTTGGCATGGCTTGCGGCTTTTATGCTATGGGTAACCATAAGAATTGTTTGTCCCTCATCATTTATTTCGTTAAATATTTTCAAAAGTCCCTCAGCAGCACGGGAGTCAAGAGCGCCGGTGGGCTCATCGGCAAGAATAAGCTTTGGTTTTGTAATAAGCGCACGAGCGATGGCTGTCCTTTGCTTCTGGCCACCTGACACCTCATAAGGATATTTCCCAAGAATATCGCTGATTCCGAGTTTTTTAGCAATGGGTTTCAGCCTTTCATCCATTTCATTATATGGCTTTCCGGCCAAAACAAGGGGCAAAAAGATGTTGTCCTGTATGGAAAATGTATCAAGCAAATTAAAGTCTTGAAACACAAAGCCTAAATTATCCCGTCTGAAAGCTGATATTTCTTTTTCGCTGATCGATGAGATACTTTTGCCATTTAACAGCACCTCTCCGCTTGTGGGCTTATCAAGGGCTGCAATAATATTAAGCAGCGTCGTTTTTCCCGATCCGGATTCACCCATGATAGCGACATATTCGCCTTGCTCAACTGAAAAAGACACATTGGCAAGTGCCTGGACAGCATTCCCGCCAAAGCGTGTAGTATAAATTTTCTTTAAGTTGTTAACCTCTAAAAGTGCCATATCGTCCTCCTTGCTCCCGATATGCCCGAATGATGTATCATCCCACCGGACACACAGGGAATAAATTTAATTCTTTTACGTCCGCTATTTGTTTTACCTTCAGTAAAACAGGCAGATGCGCATCCGCTTTCAAGGCAAAGTCTTCCAAGCCTGGTTTCTACAATTTTTCTTCCTAATCTATTATGACAAAAAAAGAAAATGCTCTGCCTTAACATTGGCTTACATTTTCTCTCTCAATCTTACATTTTGGTAAGCTTTGAATTACTCAACCCCAATATCGACAACATCAAGGCCGATTTTCACTTTAGTGCCTTTGCCGACTTCCGACTCAATCGCAATAGTATGGGACAGCTTGTTTAAAATCCGTTTGCAAAGGTACAGCCCGATTCCGGTAGATTTTTTATCCAATCTTCCGTTATAGCCCGTATAGCCTTTTTCAAATACGCGGGGCAAATCCTCGCTCTCAATACCTATTCCCGTATCTTCAATGATTAATGTGCCAGGCGAGTCGCTGTCCATATAAATTGAGATTTCACCCTCATTTGTGTATTTAAGCGCATTTGACAGTATCTGTTCTACAACAAATGTCAACCACTTTTCATCCGTCAGCACATCGTAGTTTAAGTCCTCATAATTGAGCTTGATTTTTTTGCGGATAAAGGATTTTGAGTATTTTCGCACCGCTTGCTTTACAATATTGTCAAGGGGATACCTTTTGAACATTAAATCGCCGCTCATGTTTTCCGTGCGAAGATATTGCAATACCATTTCAACATACTGTTCCACCTTGAAAAGCTGTTCTAAAAGTTCATTATTCGTATCGGACTGCTCCGACTGCAACAGCAACCGCATAGCGGCGATAGGCGTTTTTATCTGGTGCGCCCATATGGTGTAATAGTCCATCATATCCCTAAAAGCCTTGTCCTTCTCATTTATGATCTCTGTCCGGTTTACATCAATACTTTTAATTAATTCCTGGTAATCCCTTTCAATCAGGTCTTTCGGATTTGGAAACATACAACCGGAAATAGTGATGCTATTTTTTAAATCCTTAAGTGCCTTATGGCGCTTGTAAAATGATATAAAGCCAAAAATGCCAATCACCAACAGAAAAACGCTTGTCAGCAAAGCAGCGTAGCCTACTGCCTCTAAAGGCAGGGAATACAATGAAAAGACTGATAAAAAAATGCCCAAGGAGATTAATGCGGCAGAAATAAACGCAATATTTCTCTTTAAATACGAACCTAGAATTCTTATAAAATCTTTCATGTCACTCCACCATATACCCGAGACCTTTTTTTGTTGTTATGAAATCTTCAAGCCCTGATTCTGCCAGCTTTTTGCGCAAGCGGGTCATGTTGACCGTCAGGGTATTGTCGTCAATAAAGCTGTCGCTTTCCCAGAGACATTGCATAATTTCGTCGCGGGAAACGACCCTCCCTATGTTTTCCATGAGCAGCTGCAGGATTTTATATTCATTCTTTGTCAGCTCAACATTCCGGTTATGATAAGTCAGGGTCGCATCTCTAAGGTTCAGGACAACCCCGTTATGTTCAATAACATTTACCTGTCCTTGAAATGAGTAAGTTCGCCTGATAAGCGCTCCCACTTTCGCTGTAAGGACATTTAAATCAAAGGGCTTTGCAATAAAGTCATCCCCTCCCATATTTATAGCCATTACGATATTCATATTGTCGCTGGCAGAAGATATAAACATGATAGGGACTTTAGATATCTTGCGTATCTCATTACACCAATAGAAGCCGTTAAAAAACGGGAGCATCACATCAAGCAGCACAAGATGCGGCTCAAACTGAAGGAACTGCTCCGTTATATTTTTAAAATCTGTGACATACATAACGTCATAATCCCATTTGCATAGATGGTCTTTTATGGTACTGGCGATAGTTATGTCATCCTCGATAATCATAATTTTATACATAAAACCCCTCCAATACGTATACGAGCAAAACAGGGGACCTTTCTCTGTTCCGGACTATATATGTTTTGTCATCTGTTAATCCAGCAATCCGGGATAATTTTCTTAAATTTATGTGCCATCTGTTTATTGCAGTATCAAAATACCTATAAAATTCCATAGTAAACTTTAGCAAAAAGAAGGAGCCCCGCACAGCCTCCTTGAATTTTGCCTCCTTGTAAGATTTTGCAAGGAGGCAAAATAAAGAGTGTTGCCAGTGACTCAAATCGATTATATCAGATATCTAAAAGATAATGAAGTGCTTCCAGAAAATGTTTTTCAAATTCCAGGCAGCTGTTTTTTCCTTGCGCTAAACTCCTCCTGGGAAATAGCGCCTTCTTCCATAAGAGCCTTGTATTTTTTGATTTCCTCTATGGCATCCACAGTATTTTATAATTATCTTGTTCCGCCGCCGGAACTGCCGCCGATAAAGCCGCCACCCCCTCCAAGGGAAGCAAAACCGCCGTCTCCACCGCTGCGCTTTCCCTGCTCCCGCTGTTCTTCAGCTTTCCTCATATTGCTGTAAAGCAAGTAGTGATAGGAGTAAGCGGCAACCATGCTTTGACTGTAATCATCCAGTTCCAAAGAAAGTTCCGGATATAGCTCTTTCATTTGTTCCGCTACCCTATCGGCTATGCCAAACAGCAAGGCGTAGGACAATAATTCCCGCCAAACAGGTATTTCCTTAACACCCCGCTCAGCGACCAGCGAAAAGTCTCCCAAATACCGTTTAAGCCCCATCATCTCGCTCAACTCTTTTTCACCGGCCGTTGTCAGATCCTTTAGTTTTGCGGGGATACTCCACCGTCTCAGGCAATGCCTTTGACTTAAATAGGCTCTGCCTGCACTGTCATGCTTCTCAATATAGGCGCGAAATGGAACCGTCTTTGTAAATGATAGCCTGAATGTCAATGGTATTCACATGATTCGCTGCAAAAACAGGGCGAGTGGGCCCAAACAGCAGGAGGAAACACAGAATCAGACCGCTAACTTTTTTGCCCATATAGCACCTCATTTCATACTTGGCATATCCGCCTTGGCCGGGTTTTCCTCCAGATAGTCCCTTTGCCTGAAACCCAACAGCCCGGCAATCATGGAGGCCGGGAACATTCGGATTTCACGGTTCAGCTTGGTCACGCTGTCGTTGTAAATCAGGCGGCTGGTGCGCACCATGTTTTCAAAGGTTTGCACCGCGTCCATGGTTTTGATGTAGGTTTGGTTTGCCTTTAATTCCGGGTATTGCTCCGCCACCATGGCAATCCTCCCCAGGGCTTCGGAAATAATCCCTTCCTGTCGCAGTACATCAGCCGGCGTGGATTTTGCCGTAATTACGCTTCTTCTTGATTTGATGGTTTCAATCAGTGTTTCGCTTTCATGCCTGGCATAGCCCTTTGTTAAATCCAAAAGAGCTGTCAAGGCATCGAAACGGCTTGACAGTTGCACCCCTATCTGGCTCATGGCATTGCTGACATTCTCATCAAGCACTACCAGCTTGCGTTGGGTGGATATTATCCATAGAATAATGGCTGCAGCAATTGCGATGATTGCGATGAAATTTGGTAACATTATATAATCCTCCTTCTCTGTATTTGGATAGACAGACCCTCCCTTTTATCCATCCGCTCCATTTATAGCTTGACAAAATCATTTTTGGGCTGTGCTTCTATCTTTTCCCGGAAGGGCTCTGCCTGCTCCAAGTAGCTCCTGAGAGACTCAGATAAACAAATCCGCATGCACACTGTTAATTGCTGCATTTTCCCCCGTCGCACCGCCGATATCAGCAACTGTCCGGGCAATCCCGCCCACAAAGCCCTTGATTTCGTCATTAAAGCTGTCATAATGCCCTGTTCATTTCTGTTAAATTCTACGCAAGCCAAGTAAATGTACAGGGAACATTACCTTGTATTCAATTTATCACAAAATTTCCTTAAAAAGCCGTCCTCTGCACGAAACATGATTTTTTCGACATGAATCATGTTTTTTCGCGAATCATGGTTTCAAATATTGGCTTTTTATGTTAAACTTAAATTTAGGGAATAGATAGACGGAGGAGTACTTATGCTTCAGATTGCTGTCTGCGATGACAGTATTGATGAGCTTTCCAATATAGCACAGCTCATAAACTTATATAGAACATCAAAAAATTTTAATTGCGAATACGCCGTCTTTCCAAACGGATTTGAACTGGTTTCGGCTTTAGAAAAAGGAAAGCGTTTTGATATATATTGTCTGGATATTATTATGCCAGGCTTTATGGGCATTGATGTCGCACAGGAAATTCGTAGGTTTGATAAAACCGCACCGATTTTGTTCTTTACCTCTTCCCCCGAGTATGCGCTGGAAAGCTATTCGGTGAAAGCCGTCAACTATGTATTAAAGCCTATCTCGAAGGAGAAATTTTTCTTCACCTTTGATGAGCTGCTGGAGCAAATCGAAGTGGAAAAAGACGAAGATGCGATTATCGTGAAAAGCAATGAAGGCATCCAAAAAATACTGATTTCCAATTTGGTTTTTGCCGAGGTCATCGGCAGGAATGTGTTGTATCACCTGCGTTCCGGCAAAGTAATCACATGTACGGAGCCTTTTTCATCTGCCTGCGATACTCTTCTGAAGTACGGGTGTTTTATTAAACCCCACCGTTCTTATATTGTGAATATGCAGTATGTGGATACCATTGAAAATCACCAGATGACCTTGCGAACCCTTTCATCTGTCCCTATTGCACAAGGCAAGACAAAGGAAATTAAGCGGCAATATCTGAATTATCAAATGGGGGAGGAATAAGCGAGTGATAGAAACTGTCATTGAATTCTCCCGCTATTTTGTCGCTATATTATTCGGCATGACGGTTGCGGCCAATTTTGCCGGAATGCCTTCCACGCGGAAAAACTACCTGGCGCTGGGGTGCTTTACCCTTGTCGTATTTATTATTCAAGTCCTATGTTTGTTTCGCTTGGGCATGGACACGACATGGAAAATGTATCCGCTGCTCGCCCATCTTCCGATAGTTGCTTTTGCCGCCTTATATTTAAAGCGTTCTTTACTCGTCTCGGTAATCAGTATGTTCACCGCTTTCCTGTGTTGCCAGCCGTCCCGTTGGATTGGCAGCGTGGCCGGCAGTGTGGCGGGGGATTTATTTGACAGGGCGACCATGAACCATCTGGGCTATATTGTATCGGTAGTTTTGATGTACTATATTCTGCAAAAATATGTGACTAAGTCAGTTCAGCATTTGATGGAACGCTCGGTTAAATCCTGCCTGATATTTGGCGCGGTTCCGGCTTTTTACTATTTGATAGACTTATCCACCACTGTTTATACCGACTTTCTGTACAGCGGAACACGGGCAGCTGTACAGTTCATGCCTTTCATCATATCCGCCTTTTATTTTGTCTTTGTCCTTTTTTACTATACCGAAATGCAGAAACAGGCTAAGATGGAAAGAGAGCGGGAGATGCTGGATGCGCAGTTTAAGCAGGCACAAACAGAATTGGCTTCTTTACGGCAGATGCAGGAGAATGCCGCGGCCTATCGGCATGATATGCGCCACCATTTTGCCCTTTTACAGGGATTGACACATAAGGAAAACATAGAGGAGATCAAAAAATATCTGCAGACCGCCCAATCTGACATAGACGCCATCACGCCCATGCGTTTTTGTGAAAATGAAACCGTCAATCTGATTTTATCCTCTTTCTCCCAAAAAGCAAAACAATGGGAAATCCTGTTTACGATAGACGCGAAGCTGCCTGAGACGTTGGTATTCAGCGACACCGAGCTTTGTTCGCTCTTGTCAAATGCTTTGGAAAACGCCATACAAGCCTCAAAAAATATATCTGAAAGTGACAGGCGTTGTATCAAGCTGCGCATGTTTTCCAAAAATAACAAGCTATGCATTGACATTCGCAACAGCTATCAGACAGAACCGATATTCCATCAGGGGCTTCCGGTATCAAAGGAGCAGGGGCATGGTTTTGGCACAAAAAGCATGGCGCACATCGTGGAAAAGCGTGGCGGCATATACCAGTTTTCTGTCAAGGATGGCTGGTTTATATTTCAGGCCACTGCATAGAAAAATATTTTTTGTATAAGTCCAGAGCTTATCCTCATAAGGGCTGTGTAAACTTTTTCTGTAAACTGACTTTCTATGAGAATTTTCAATGGAGCTTGTTAGCCGCAATCCGGTATGCAAGCCCTTGATTATAATCTTTTTGATTAATAATATATAGAAAAAAAGCAAATTTTCTGTTTTTCTAAGACTTCCCGACATCAAATCCGCCCTTAATGCTTATATTTTTATATTGTTTTTAAATGCATAAATAGCCGCCTGTGTTCTGTCCGATACATTAATTTTCTTAAATATGTTGGACACATGGTTCTTTACCGTTTTCTCACTGATATAAAGGCGCTTTGCTATCTCCTTATTTAGCATGCCTTCAGCTATGAGGCTGAGCACCTCAATCTCCCTCGGTGTCAAGCCGTTCTCCTCACTTTTACTCTTTTCATGGAGCGTAATCCTGTTGAACTCCGCCACCAATTCCTTGGTCATATTGGGCTGTATATAGGACTGCCCCTTAAACACGCTCCTGATAGCCTCAACCAGGACCGAAGGCTCCGCATCCTTTAGTACATACCCCTCTGCTCCCATCTGTAGAGTCTTGAATAAGTATTCCCTGTCCTCATGTATGGTAAGTACCACAATTTTAAATGGATAGCTATCCTGCTTCAACTCCTGTATTGCCTGCAGCCCATTGGTTCCAGGCATATTTATGTCCATAAGAATGACATCAGGCTTATGCTGTCTAGCCAGCTCTACCGCTTCAGCACCATTGGATGCCTGGGCAACAACAGTTATATCCTCCTCCAATTCAAGTATTTGTTTTAGCCCCTGCCTTACCATGGAATGGTCATCTGCCAGCAAAACCCGTATTTTACTCATTTGCACCCTCCTCTTTTTGAATTAAAGGTATAACAACTTTCAGTCGTGTCCCTTTCCCTGGTTCAGAATCTATCTGGAAGTTTCCGCCCAGCAATTCTACCCGTTCTCTCATGCTTATCAGCCCGAAACCGCTGCTTATATCATCATCTTTAGCCTTTAGCGCGTTAACTTCAAAACCTCTCCCGTCATCATAAAGGTAAAGCTTGAGTTCCTCTTTCATAAATTCAAGATTAATTGCTACATTTCGGGCATCCGCATGCTTTTTAACATTGCTCAACCCTTCCTGAACAATTCTGAATACCGTAAGAGATATCTCTGGCCTTATATTGTCACAAACTCCTCTTGTTTTGAAAAAAATAGCTATACCCCATTCATCCTGACAAGTCGCTATATACCTCTGGAGTGTAGGCACAAGCCCCAGATCGTCCAGAGACATGGGCCTCAAGTTGTAAATTATCTTTCGCACGTCCTGAAGGCTTTCCCTCACTATCTTCTTAAGGCTTTGGAGCTCTGACTTAGCCTTTTCAATGTCAACATCAATAAGCCTCTCACATATTTCAGCTCTCAATACCACATTTGACATAGACTGAGCAGGGCCGTCGTGAATTTCCCTTGCCACACGCTGGCGCTCCTCCTCCTGGGCTTTTATAATCCTCAGGCCAATTAACTGTCTCTGCTGGAACTCCCCCAACTGGGCGCTTATTTCCTGCAAGTCACCCGTCAGGCAGCTTAAAGCTACGCCCACATGAGTAATAAGGTTGTCCGCTTTCTGAACAGTTTTGTAAGCATCTTTAATCCTTATCTCAAGCTCATTCCGCCTTCTTATTAAATGCTGCTCCTGCTCACGCTTAACTGCCAGCTCTATGCGCAGGCTGTCGGCTTTTTCGTATAAATTCTTTAGGTCCTCCTGGGAGTATTTTCCAAAGTTCTTGCTGGCCAACGCCAGTTTTCTTTTACTTTCCTTAAGTTCGGCTTCAAGAACTTCAACAGTCCCAATGAGTTCTTTGACCTGATACTTAAGCAGCTCCAGCTCTTCCTCAAGCTTTTTGCACTCCCTGCGGGCGCTCTCGGCTATATCATATATTTCATTTTTGCTGTTGTTTATGGCCTCGACAGTCTTCTTGATAATCTTATCAAGCCTAGCTATATCCAGCTTTAATCTTACCACTTCCTCTATCCCGTCGACGATGCCATAAGCGATCGTCGCACTCTTTATACTATATATACACTATATATACAACATATAATTTCAAAATCCTTCGTGAAATTATATCATACATTAAATTTTTTTGTTAATTTATTATTTTTATCGCTCATCCATTGAAAAAAAAGTAAATTTCGCATAGCAACAAAAATTTCAGGAATATCAGCTCAAGCATGTGCCCCTAGGGTATCCGTTCCGCAGGTTTTTAAGCAACTATGCGTCAGCCCTTGGAATAAGCCGGGTCATTAAAATTCTCAAACAGCGTTGCCGAACAAATGTTTGCATCCATCCCGGCATAGTGATATAATAGCTTTGAAGGTGATTTTATGTTTGATCATATTCTTAAAGCATCCCTGGACCGGCGCTGGGTAATAACAATAATATACCTTAAAGGCAATACCATTACCAAGCGCAATATAAAAGTTTTGTCTATAGACAACAATAACAATACTGTAAAGGCTTATTGTTACCTGCGCAGGCAGGTACGCACATTCCAGCGTCAGAACATCCTGGCGGCGGAGCTGTGCCGGTCAAAAACGCCGGTTTAAGCAAGCCCTGTCTTATTCCGTTTATAGCTGACAGCGCTTTTCAGAGAAATACTTGCCAATGCCTGCCCATAGTGTTCTGAGAGTTCTTGAGAGGTTTCATTATTATTGCTCTTAGTTCATATAATTTTGGCCGCTTTGGCACTAAAAAGTGGCGGCCGGCAGCTTTCAAAATAACAAAAAACCCTTGAACAATCAAGGGTTTTTCTGGTGCGCCATCAGGGACTCGAACCCGGGACACCCTGATTAAGAGTCAGGTGCTCTACCAACTGAGCTAATGGCGCATATCATTCAGGACACTTCTAAATTATAAGAGCAAAGCTCAAACTTGTCAACTACTATTTTAAAAATTTTTTTGATTTATAAATTGCAATATTAAATGCCGTGTTAAATTATGGTAATCCACTGCCTTTTAACAAGTTGAAGCCATTTCCTTTGCTGACTTATATCCGAATATTCTTCTTGGATAATCATTAATCCAC
>Ga0134099_1001016_pt1 | contig 28385 bp, 30 predicted proteins | sample 10_taG_2_FD_105482 | JGI IMG/M metagenome (GOLD analysis project Ga0134099, IMG submission 105482) | Switchgrass degrading microbial communities from high solid loading bioreactors in New Hampshire, USA - 10_41_5_180_A2 metaG | ecosystem: Engineered > Bioreactor > Semi-continuous > Anaerobic >...
CCCGCATGAGCCCCTCCGGATCGGCAGCGTTCGGGAGTTAGCAGGTCGTGCGGATATCGATGTCCGCCAGGTCGCGCAGCCCGTCACCGTCATCATCCGGTGCGGGCTGGGCCGCCTGCGCGGGGGCCTCCGCGCCCTGGTTCAGCCGCGAGATGACCTCGGCGACGATCTTCCGCAGTTCGGCTTCCGTGTAGGCCATTCGTATCTCCCTCCTTACTTGCCCAGGAAGACGGACAGGTCGCCAGCGCGCTCGGCCAGCCGGCCTTCGCTATCCAGGAACCCCATCTCCTGACACCAGGCGTGGAACTCGGGTGCAGGCTTCTTGCCGAAGGTCTGGCGCAGGGACGCCCCGTCGTGGTACGCGCCGCACTGGTAGTTGAGCATCGGGTCGTCGCCCATCGGCACGCCGATCAGGTAGTTGACGTTGGCCGCGGTCAGCAGCACGGCCAGGTTCTCGATGTCGTTCTGGTCGGCCTTCATGTGGTTGGTGTAGCAGACGTCGCAGCCCATGGAGATGCCGGTCAGCTTGCCCATGAACACGTCTTCCAGGCCGGCCCGGATGACCTGCTTCGAGTCGTACAGGTACTCGGGCCCGATGAAGCCGACCACGGTATTCACGATCAGCGGCTGGTACCGCTTGGCGAGGCCGTAGCACCGGGCCTCCAGCGTCACCTGGTCGGCGCCGTGGTGCCCGTCTGCGGAGAGCTCGGAGCCCTGGCCGGTCTCGAAGTACATCAGGTTCGGACCCTTGGCGCAGCCGTGCTTGCGGACCAGCTCGAGGGCCTCGTCCAGTATCTCGACCGACACGCCGAAGGCCTCCATCGCCTTCTGGGAGCCCGCAACGGACTGGAACACCACACCGACAGGCGCCCCGTCACGGATACACCGCATCTGGGTCGTCACGTGGGCCAGCACGCTGTGCTGCGTCGGGATGTTCCACTTCTGGATGAACTCGTAGACGGCCCAGAGCAGCCGGGAGACCGACTCGGGATCGTCGTTCACCGGGTTGATGCCGATGACGGCGTCGCCGATGCCGTAGGAGAGACCTTCCATGATCTGGGGCATGATGCCGTCGATGGAGTCGGTCGGGTCGTTGGGCTGCAGCCGCATCGCGAGCGTGCCGGGCAGGCCGATGGTGGTGTTGCACTGCACGACGTTCCGCATCTTGCTCGCGCCGTAGATCAGGTCCAGGTTCGAGCAGAGCTTGGCCACGGCCGCCACCATCTCGGACGTCAGCCCGCGGCTGATGCGCTGAATCTCCATGGCGTCGGCCTTGTCCGACAGGATGTACTCCCGGAGCTCCGCCACGGTCCAGCTCTTGATCTCGTTGTAGACGTGTTCGTTGACAGCGTCCTGAATGACCCGGGTGACCTCGTCCTCCTCGTAGGGAATGACCGGGTTGTTGCGCAGGTCTTCGAGTGTCAGGTTGGCGAGGACGTGCTTGGCGGCGATGCGCTCCGCGTCGGACTCCGCGGCGATGCCGGCCAGCACGTCGCCGGAGCGGAGCTCGTTGGCCTTGGCGAGCACCTCCTTCACGGACCCGAACTTGTAGACCTGTCCGCGCAAGGTAGTCTTCAGGATCATCCCTTTCCCTCCTTAATCCGTGGTTCAGTTATGAAATACCAGGCTCTTCACGACCACGGGGACGACGATGCCCCCGTACATCGGAGCCCCGATGTCGATGTAGTCGCCGGTCTGGCTGCGGATCTGATCGATGCAGATGACCGGATAGTCCGGCGGAAGGAACGTGGCCAGGCTGTGCCCGAGCACGCTGCCGATGTTCTCCTCCAGCACGATGATGACGGGCAGCCGGCGCTCCACCAGGGGGCGCACGCCTTCTGCCAGCCCGGCGGCCAGGTTGCGGACCTGGTCGAACCGCGGGTGGTGCAGCCCGGGGAAGGTCACGGCCACCGGCTGGTCCAGCCCCTGGTCGCCGGAGGCGAACCAGGAGAGCCCCTCGCGCACGGAGGCGGCGATCCGTTCGGCCGGGGCCAGCGGGTCGAGGTTGGGCGGCTTGACCATGGGCACGTTCTGGAGCGGGAGCAGCCCCTCCGCGTGAAGGAAGATGGTCGAGCCGCTGAGTTCCAGCACCTCCATGCCTGCGCCGATGACGGTGGCGTACACCGTCTCCGGCGGCTCCCGCAGGGTGAAGGCCCGGCAGGTCGGCCCCTGCCGCAGGGCGTCCGCGAGCATGGGGCCGATGTCCCCGTAGCGGATGACGTCGCGCAGCGAGCGGCGCTCGGCGGAGGCGTACAGTTCCCGGCCGGTGCCGCCTGAGAACGTGACCACATCCGCCCGGATGGGGGAGGAGGGTGGAGACCCGATGACCAGGGCACGGGCCAGAGCAGAGTCCGCCCTGCCTGCGATCAGGTCGTGCAGGGCCTGCGCCATGCCGGTGCAAAGGGCCCAGAGCTGTTCCGGGTTGGCGGGCTGCCCGACTTCAAACCGCAACCCCAGGATCTCGGCCGCCCTGCGGGCGGGGGGCGAGATCCCGACCACGCGGGCAGTGTCGGGCTCGATGCGAACCAGCCGCCCGCCGACGTGGGCGCAGACGGTGGCCTCCACCTCGCCGGCCACGAAGAGCGCACCGTTGGTTGTGCCGCCGCCGACGTCCAGGTTGAGCACCCGCAGGTTCTCCTTCTTCGAGAGGGTTGCCGCGCCGCTTCCCCGACCGGCGAGGACGGCCTCCAGTTGAGGCCCGGCTGTGGCTACCACGAAGCGGCCGGCATCCTCGGCCAACTGCGCCACGACGGCCCGGGCGTTCTCCCGCTGGGCAGATTCGCCGGTGATGATCACCGCACCGGAGTCGATGTTGCCCCACGTGAGGTTCGCCTGCCGGAGCTGCTCCCTGACCCAGGCGAAAATGGCGTCACTGTCCAGCTGGGTCTCGTCCAGGAGCGGGGTGAAGATGACGGGGCTGCGGTAGAGCACCTCGCGCTGCGTGATCTCGACCGATGCCATGGCGTGCACCCCGCCCAGTCGGGCGGTGGTCAGCCGGCTGACGATCAGACAGGTGGACGTGGTGCCGATGTCGATGCCGATGCTGGTCAGTGTGTCGCGCACGGGCTGCTCGCAGCTTGCTCTGGGCATGCGCGGCGATCCCCCCTTCCGTTTGGAAGACACAAAGGCCCACTGCCCTCACGTGCCGTGAGGGCGGTGGGCCCCGTTGCCCGGATGCGGACGCCGTTGTCCGCCGGATATGCGGTTGGATGATTCCTCAGAGCGTCAGCGAGCGGAGCGACCGGTCCTGCAGGACCATCTCGGCCACTTCGCCGAGGGTCCTGCGGCTGTTCATGCTCAGCCTGCGCAGGCGCTGGTAGGCCTCGGCCTCGCTGATGCGGAGCTCCTCCATGAGGCTGGCTTTCGCCCGTTCGACCAGCCGGCGTTCTGCCAGCCTGCGTTGGGCGGTATCTGCCTGTCTGCGCAGGGTGTTGAGCTGCCGCCGCTGGCAGACGACCGCCAGCACGGTCAGACCGAGCTGGTCAGGATCAACCGGTTTCAGCAGACAGGCGGCTGCGCCCCCCAGGGCCAACGACCTCAGGACAGGAAGGCCGGTGGGTTCAGCCAGCAGGATGAGGGACAGATGGGGCAACGAGAGGAGCACATCAGCGACCCTGAACCCGTCGGGGCTGCGAAGCTGAATGTCCAGGATCAGCACTTCGGGGGTGAGCGATCGGGCCAGTTCACATGCGGCGGCGCCATTCCCTGTCTCTGCCAGTACAGGGATGTTGGCCCGTTCCAACGCCTCGACGACCAGCCTGCGCTCTTGCCGGTCCTCCACGGCAACGATAATCCGGACCGATTCCATCGCCGATCCCCATCCTGGTCCAGCAGGGAGTCCCTATGATCGAGTGATCATGCTCGGAGTGAACTTCAGCACCTCTCCCAGAGTTTCGTTGACAGCCCGTAGTCCGGTTTCCACACTGGCTACATCGCCGTAGATCACAACTGCGCCACTGAAGCGGTCCAGGAAGGCGATGTTCACCGGTGCGGCCTTCGTGGCCACGTCGCCGGCGATGATCGCGCCTTCGCCCGGGGTGATCGTCATGATGCCAATGGCGCCGGCCTGGTCGATGCCGAGCCGCTCGCACAACTCGTTGGTGGGATGCGCAATCAGGTGCGCCAGGGTCACTTGTTTTCCGGGAACATACTCCTGGATGATGCGCTGTCTTTCCTCCACCGGCCGTACACCTCCCGGTGCGGTCAAGACGCGAGTGCGAGCACCAGCCCTTACGTCCATTTTCGATGTGTCGAAGCACAGTCCTGCTCGAGCACAATAGACTAAAGGATGATTATAGACGAAGCTCGCAACTTAGCCATGGATCTGAACCGGGCCGTCACGGGTGGTGGGCCCTCTTGCCCGCAACGATACTCCCATTTCGATACGGAAGACAATAAACCCTCTTCCGAACACCATACGAGATTGGTTTTTCGCGGTGTAAACAAAATGGCAGCGGGGCGTGCTCGGCGGGCGCAGAAAGCCGCCCGGGAGAGTACGGGTCGACCTTGCCATTGCCCATGAGGCAGGGAGGGTGGCATCGGGACACGAATACAGGACAAGAGGAACGGGGCTCCCCGCACTTGACGGGGAGACCCGGAGGAGGAGCCAGGGTGGCCATGCTCAACGCTGCACAGCGCCGGCAGGTGAAGGGGTTGTTCGCCGAGCACCTCCGGGCGCCGGTGCAGGTGCTTTTTTTCTTCGCCGCCGCGCACGATCCGTCCACCGCTGCCCTCGGTGAGCTGCTGGAGGAACTGGCGGCCCTTTCCGACGGGAAGATCACGGTCGCTGCCCTGACCGGGCCCCGGGGACGGGCGGACGCGGTCCGCTACGGGGTGGACGAGGTCCCGGCGCTGGCGCTGCTGGACCAGCGGGGCGACGATACCGGCGTCCGCTTCCTCGGCGTCCCGCTGGGCTACGAGCTCATGGTCCTGCTGGAAGACCTGATTGACGTCTCGTCCGGGACGACCCGCCTCTCGCCGCCGGTCCGGGCCATGGTCAGGGCGATCGACCGCGAACTGGTGATCCGGGTCTACTCGACCCCCACCTGACCGCGCTGCCCCCAGGCGGTTCGCCTGGCTCACATGGCGGCGATGGAGAATCCCTTCATCCGAGCGTATGCCGTGGACGCGGCCGAGTTCCCCGAACTGGCCCGCCGGGAGGGCGTCCGGTCCGTTCCCCGCACCGTGATCAACGGGGCGCGGCGGGTCGCCTTCGGCGGCAGGCTCCCGGAAGACGGATTCGCGGCGGAGCTTTGCCGGGCCGCTATCCCCCCTGACCGGTGCTCTGACCCGCCGCCGCCTGGACCGCCTCGATGACCTCGTAGAAGGACCGCTGCGGGCGGAGCAGCTCGCCGTTCACCAGGTAGGAGGGGGTGCCGGTGATGCCGGGGGTTCCGTAGCCCTCGGCGTTGTCGGCCAGCACCTTGTCCCGGTGGGTCCGCCTGTCCATGCACTCGTTGAAGGCCTTCGTGTCGAGGCCCAGCTCGCGGGCGTAGGTCTTCATCGCGTCGCGGGTCCACTTCTGCCCCTGTGCGACCTGGTTAGCGAAGAGCAGGTCGTGGAAGGCCCAGTAGTACCCCTGGTCCGCAGCGCACTCGGCGGCCTCCGCCGCGTTGAGGGACGTGTCGTCGGGGTCGATCACGAGCATGTGCTTGCGGACGTAGCGGGCGGTGCCCTCCGCCACGAGCTGCTCGATCTCCTCACCCAGCGCCATGTTGGCCTGCCGGCAGGCCGGGCAGCGGAAGTCGCTGAACTCCACCAGCTCGACCGGGGCGTCCGCGCTGCCCCACACGTTGCGGTCGGCCCCCATCTCCTGATCGGTGAGGACGGTTTCGGGCAGGATGATCTCGCCGAGCCTGCGCGCCGTCACGTTGCTCGCCACGATGAGCGCGGCGGTCACCAGGACGGCGACGCCGCCGATCCACCAGATGGTTCTGTCACTCTTCCGGCTGAGGGAGCGTCCCCCTTTGGATTTGGACATCGAATCGTCGCTCCTTTGGGAGAGTTTGTCCCATTGTAATGGAACTTTGGGATGATACACAACCGCAAACTAACAGAATCTACCCCCATGTACCTCCGCTCGGGTCCGCCGATCGGGGGTTTTCGCACTCACACACCCCCTCCCAGTATCCGACCACGGCTCCCTGTGCTTCGCACTCCGGACCGGTCGCCGGGGGAGGATTTCCCGTCAGGCGAAGCGTACTGGGTGGTATGTTCAGATAGGGAGGTCTCACGCACAGTGGGGGCATTCCACCTCTCCAAATGGTACCTGGATTGCGTGTCGGAGGAGGGAACGGCCGTCGTCGGCTACTTCGCCCGTCTCCGTTGGCGGTCCCTGGGTCTCGAGTACGCGGCGGCGCTCGTGGCGCCCGAGGACGGGGCGCCGCGCCAGGTCCACGCGCTTCGCTCCCTGCGTCCGCCCGCACTCAGCGGCGGCGTGTGCACCTGGCGCTGCGAGGCGGTGGGGGTGCAGGCGGAATGGCGGGCCCTCGACGCGCCGGTCAGGCGCGAACTGCTCCGCACCCCGGCCGGATCCATCAGGTGGACGCTTCACCAGCCCCGCTCGGAGGCGCACATCCGGCTGGCCGGCGACCTGTTGCCAGGCCCCGGCGAGATCCGGGGGCTGGGGTACGTGGAGGAACTGGAGCTGACGATGCCGCCGTGGCAGCTGCCCTTCGACGTCCTTCTCTGGGGGCGCTTCCTCTCCGCCACTGATGCGCTGGTCTGGATACGGTGGGAGAAGGGGGAGAACCCGGCGGCGACCCGGCGCCAGTTCGTCCTGCTGAACGGCGTCCCGGTCGACGGGGCGGTGGTGGAGCCGGACCGGGTGCTGGTGGCCGCTGCCGGTGCCAGCTTCGGCGCCGGTCCCGGTCACGGGGGCACCCCCTCGGCGGAACTGCGGCTCAGCGCCGGGCGGCCGCTGCGGGAGGGCCCGCTGGCGGCCAGCGTGTTCAGCGCCGTGCCCGGGCTCGTGTCACTCCTGCCCCGCCGGTTCCGGGACGCGCACGAATCGAAACGGCTCACCCGCGGCCTGTTCGGGGCATCGGCGGGCTGGGCCATCCACGAGGTGGTCAGATGGTAAGCAGAGAACCGGACAGCGCCGCTCGGCCGGGGGCGCGCAGCACGCCGATCCTGGGCCCCTTCCTCTACGGATTCGCCTGGGCGGTGCTGGCGCCGGCCGTCCTTCTCTGGTGGGCGGTCGCCGCAGAACACGTGGTGACGCTTCCGGCCGTTCACGCCCCCGCGGCGGGCCTGTTGCTCGCAGCGGCGGGCGCAGCCCTGATGCTCCTGGGCATGGCCGCCCTGGCGGTGTACGGGCGCGGGCTGCCGATGAACGCCTACCCGCCGCCCCGCTATGTGACCCGGGGCGTGTATGGCTGGGTCTCGCATCCCATCTACCTGGGCTTTGTGGTACTGGCCTTCGGCGTCTCCCTCGCCACGGGGTCCGCGAGCGGGCTGTGGCTGGTCTCGCCGGTTGCCGCACTGGCCCTGGCGGCGCTGGTGCTCGGATACGAAGCCAGGGACCTGCGGCGCCGCTTCGGCGGCGCCGTCAGGCCCCCGCGTCTGAGCCTCCCGGGCGGCGGCGACGGTTCGCCGGCGGCGTGGGAGCGGGTGTCGGTCTACGTACTGGTCCTGCTGCCCTGGGCGTTGTTCGGGCTGGCGCTCCCCCTGGCGGGGCTGCCCGGCGGGTGGTCCGGCTGGCCGGCCGCCGTCGCCGGCGCCATGGCCGCCCTGACGCCGCTGGTGGTGGGGCAGCGTGAGGCCCTGCGCCGCTTCGCGGTCGCCGGCCTGCTGGGGCTGCTCGCCGCTGCGCTTCTCCTGCTGCTTTGGCCGGCGGCGCCGGTCGCCTGGGCAGTCCTCTGGGTCCTTCTTTGTTGGAGCGGCTGGCGCACCCGCGGGCGGAGGTGGGGGGCCGCCGCCCTCGCCTGCGCGGCGGTGGTTGCAGGCGGCGAAGTGCTTGCCGGGGCCGGCGGGGGCGTCTCCGGCGGGCTGCCGTCCGGGACGGTCTTCGGCGAGTGGGTCGGGGTCGGTGCTGCCCTCCCGGGAGTTGCCGCGGCCGTCGGGCTGTTCCTGGTCGCCGACCGGCATGCAGCGCTCTGGCGCGCCTTGCTGCGCGGCGCGGAAACCGTGGCCAACTCCTGGCGGGAGTGGCGCCTGGGGCCGGTGCGCATCATCAACCACGGCTTCTACACAGGCATGGGCGGCGCACTGGGGGCCCTCATAGCCATGCGGCTGGCAGGGCCCGGCTACGTCCTGCTGGTCGTGGCGGTTGCCGTGGCCGCGCTCGTCGGGGCCGCCTTGTGGGCGCAGTACATCGAGGGATCGCCTGCGCTCCTCCGGCCGCTGGGCTGGTACGGCGGCATCATAGGCGGCCTGCTCGGGATCGGCGCCCTGGCGCTTCTGGGCGCGGACACCCTTCCCCTCATGGGCGCCCTGGCGCTGGCCCTGCCCCTGGTCCAGGCCGTGGGCCGGCTCCGCTGCCTCGTGCAGGGCTGCTGCCACGGCGCGCCGTCGGGGCCGGAGTGCGGCATTCGCTACCGCCACTCCCGGTCCCGCGTCACGCAGATTGCCGGGCTGGCGGGCGTGCCGCTGTACCCGACGCAGGTCTGGTCTATCCTCTCCAACCTGTTCGTGGCCGCGCTCCTGTACCGGCTCCTGGAGGCCGGCGCGTCGCTCGGGCTGGTGATCGGCCTCTACCTGATTCTGAGCAGCATCGCCCGGTTCGTCGAGGAGGCGTACCGGGGCGAGCCGCAGACGCCCACCGTCGCCCGGCTGCGGCTGTACCAGTGGCTCGCCCTGGGCGGGGCGGTCGCGGGCATCCCGTTCACGGTGGTGAACGCGCCCCCGCCGGCGCCCGCCGTCATCACCCCGGGCATGGTCGCCGCCGCGCTGGCGGTCGGCGCCGTCGCCTGGTTCATCACCGGAGTCGACTTCCCGAGCTCGAACCGCCGCTTCTCGCGCCTGGCCGCGGCGGACAATTTACCGTAGCGGCTTCCCTCCCGACGTCTGGAGCAGGGGCCGCGGCGCGGCTCGCCCCCGGGGTCCGGAGCCCGCATACCGGGCCGTTGGACCCCGCTGCCGAGATGAAAACAGGCGGCGCCCAGGGCGCCGCCAGGCATGGAAGAGGAATGGACGCGCTCGTGTCATCCCCCCGCCGCGGGGGAGAGGAGGTAGAGCTCATCCCCGTCCCGGAGGCGGGTGCGCAGTCCCGCCCGCTCGCCGTTCACGTAGACCGCCGCCTGCAGGAGCGGCCCCGCGTCGGGCAGCCCCAAGGCGGCGGCGGTCTTGTTCAGCGCCTCGGCCACGGTCGCCGCGTCCACCTCCACCTGCCGCCTACCGGCGTCCAGGCGCAGCGTGCCGAAGAGGCGCACCGTCACCATGCGCTCACCCCCTACTGGATTCCGAGGCGGCGGAGCAGCGCCGGCGTCGGTACGCCGTCGCGCGACCAGCCCCGCAGCCGGTAGTACTGCCGCTTCATCGGCTCCAGCGGCACCTTGGTGCGTGGATCTCCCGGCACCTGCTCCACCGCCTTCAGCCGCTCGGGCAGGTCGTCGTCGGCGGCCGTCACGCCCAGGCGGGTGTTGACCAGCCGCTCCAGGTTGTAGCCCCGCTCGCCGATGAGCTTGAGGCGGCCCAGGTCCATCTTCATGCCGGTCACCGCCTCCAGCACCCGGGTGAGCGGCAGCCCGGGCAGGTGGATGGGCACCCACCGCAGGCGGTGGATCAGGGCCACGGGCCCGCCGAGCCAGGGCAGGATCCGGTTGACGGTCCGGGTCAGCCAGCTATTCGGCCGGTTCAGCAGGACGGCCGGGAACACGTCGTAGGAGCTGAACAGGCAGTTGCCGGCGGCCGAGATGGCTTCCATGAGGTCCTGCATCAGGATGGTCAGGGCCGCCTTCGACCGGGGGGTCTGCGGATCGATCTCCAGCCCCAGCCCCTCCAGCACGGCGAGGTAGCCCGCGTTCAGGTGGCAGCCGCCTCGGTTCGAGACGGCGTAGCCGAGCCCCTGCCCCACCGCGCCCCGCGGCTCGTAGGCGGGGAGCTCCAGCCCCTTCACCTGCATGGCGAAGCCCATCCCGCCGAAGCGCTGGGCCAGCCGGCGGGTGCCCTCCGCCAGCAGGTCGCCGATGCCCCGCCGGTGGGCGATGTCGTCGAAGAGCCGGGGCAGGTCCTGCACCTGGCCGAAGCGCAGGCCGTTCTCCCACAGCCCCTTTTCGTTGAGCTCCATGGCGAAGGCGATTGTGCCGCCGGTGGAGATGGAGTCCATCCCCAGCTCGTCAAGCTGGTGGTTCCAGCGGATGATCTCCGCCAGGTCGGCGTTCTCCAGATTGGGGCCCAGCAGGACGATGGTCTCCAGCTCGGGCCCCTTAATCCTGCGGTCCTTCGGGATGGCGTGTTCAGTACCGGCGGCAGCCTCCGGCGCGCCGGGCTGCCCGCCTGGTGACGGCAGGGCCGCTTCCTTCTCCGGCAGAATCACCTCGCGCCCGCAGTGGACGGGGCAGCCCGTGCACCCGCCGTTGCGGACCAGGTGCTCCTCGGCCAGGGTCTCGCCGGAGACGGCGTCGAATCGCTCGAAGCGGCCCCGGCTGAAGTTGCGGGTGGCCAGCATCCGGTGCGCCTGCATCCCGGTCAGCAGCCCCGCGGTGCCCAGGCGGGGAAGCTGCCGGCCGGTGATGGGGTGCGCCCGCAGTCCCTGCACCCAGCCCTTCTGCAGGTCCCGCAGCCGCTCCGGGCGGGCGACGGGCACCACCCGGCGGCCGTGGGCCACCAGGGCCTTCAGGTTCTTGGCGCCGAAGACCGCGCCGACGCCTGCACGGGCGGCCATGCGGTCGTCACTGACCAGGCCGGCGTAGCGGACGCGGTTCTCGCCGGCCGGCCCGATGACCAGCTTGCCGGTGCGGGGCGGAAGCGCCGCCTGGGTCGCACCCGTGGTCATGCCCCAGAGGGGTGTGGCGTCGTGGAAGCGGACGCCGTCCTCTGCGATCTCCACCCAGACCGGGGCGTCGGCCCGGCCGGTGATCACCAGCCCGTCGCAGCCGGCCTTCTTCAGGTGCAGCCCGAACGAGCCGCCGCAGTTCGAGGAGGTGAGCAGCCCGGTGAGGGGGGAGATGGTGGAGACGTTGAACCGGCTGGCCATGGGCGAGCCGGTGCCGGTGAGCGGCCCGGTGGTGACCACGAGCACGTTCTCAGGTCCGAAGGGGTCCAGCGGGCCCGGAATCAGGTCCGCGAGGATGCGGGCCGCCAACACCTTGCCGCCCAGGTAAAGCTGCCGCTGCTCGTCGGAGACGGGATACTCGCTGACCTGACGGGTGGTCAGGTCGATTTTCAGCACTAGTCCCATGTAGCCGCCCAGCTGTGTGGGCATCCGATCCACCTTCTTTCCTGTGCCGGACCCGCGGCTACGGGAAAACCCAGATCATGTACTGTGTGAACACCGCGTCCTCTGAGGTAGGCATGTGAAGGACGCCGTCGAACTCGAACTCCTCCGGGTGTGCCCGCGCGTACTGCAGAACGACCGCGTCGACGCCGGTCCGGCGCTCCAGTTCCCAGAACCGCTCGGTGATCTCCGTGAAATCCGGGTTCAGCCGCTCCAGCAGCGCCTCTCGCTGCTGCCTGTCCAAGGGCGGGTCTCCGCCCAGCCGTTCTGCCGACTCCCGGAGGTTGTCGGCCAGCTTGCTGAGCCCGAGCAGCTCGAACCCGGCGAGGGCGTCGCGCCACACGATGCCGGTGGAGTTGCCGTAGAACTGGCTGTGACCGCCGTTGTTCACCTCGGCCCGGTACCACTGGATCGCGTTGACCAGCCGCTGGGCCCGGGTGAAAGGGCCTGGCTCGATGAGCTCTGGCGGCAATCCGGGCCGCGTCGATGCGGATGTGCTTTGGCTGCAGGCGAGTCCCCGAACCTCTGTGCACCTGGGCGGTGCTCCTGCCCGCGAGGAAGACCACCGCCAGGGCGGCGGCCAGCACCACGGCGATGCGGATGACTCGAAGCACGCACGAACCTCCCCTACCCACAACGTCGCTCGGCGTGAGTGGAGCCGGCGGAAGCTGAAACCCTCCTTCCCGACCACATCGTCTACTTGACTGAAACTTATGGTTTGACTGCGTGAATACGCCTCAAAGGAGGATACACCGTGCGAAAGGGCCTGATTGTGCTGCTCGCCGGTCTGCTGCTCCTGGCACTGCCGTTTCTGCACCGTGAGGCGGAGGCGCTGTCTTGCGTCGGTCCGATCGACGACTTTGACCGGTACGATCTCCTCGTCCTGGGCAGGGTGACCGGCAGCCATCCACTGCCCGTCGCCTCCCCGGGGCAGACCGGCGTCGAGGGGGGCCTCCTGGAGAAGGTCGGATGGACGGGCTTCAGGAGGTCCGAGGTGACCCTGGACGTCGACCGGTACTTCCGGGGTTCCGGCCCGGAGACGGTGACCTTCGTGTACACCTGGAGCACGTACCGCGCCGTGCCCTTCAGCGGGACCGGAGTGTACATCGGCCTGAAGGCGGGGGAGGGAAAGCACTGGTCTGACGAGTGCTCGCTGCTCATCCACCCCTCCACCCGCGAGCCGGCCGAGCGGGCGGTCCTGGAGCGGCTCCACCGGACCTACGGCGAGGGGCGACCTCCGGTGCGGCCGCTGCGGGGCCAGGGGCTGCTCTGGGGCGCGTTCGGCGTGCTGGCGGCCGTCGTCTTCACAGCCTACGCCCGGCGGGGGACGGTGTGACGGCCCGCGCGCCGGCTCAGAGCGCCTGCCGGAGGATCTGCAGCACGTCGTCCAGCCCTGCCTCCTTGGGGTTCATCAGCAGGGCGCCGTCGTTGATGGCCGTGCGGGCGATGGCCGGCAGGAGGTCCTCGGTCACGCCTACGTCGCGGAGGCGCAGGGGCAGGCCGCCGGCCTGCTGGAGCCGCTGGCTGAACGACCGGACCACGGCGATGGCCTGAGACCCGCGCTCGGCGGCCGGGGTGGCCGCGTAGAGCTCGGGCCCGGTCAGGGCGAGGAGCAACTGCCCGTAGCGCTCGTGCAAGAGGTCGAGGTTGTACTCCATGACGTGGGGGAGGAGAATGGTCATGGCGTCGCCGTGGGCGACCTTGGCGACGGCACCCACCGCGTGGCCGATGGCGTGGACCAGCCCCACCATCGCGTTGGAGAAGGCTGCCCCGGCCATGAGGGCGGCGTTGGCCATGGCGAGGCGCGCCTCGGTGTCCTGGCCGTTGGCCACGGCCCGGGGCAGGTAGTCGCGGATGAGCTCGATGGCCGCCCAGGCGTAGGCGTCGCTGAGCGGGTTGCGCTGGATGGAGGTGTAGCCCTCGATCGCGTGCACCAGCGCGTCCATGCCCGTCGACGCGGTGATGCGCGGCGGCAGCGAGCGGGTCATGCGCGGGTCCAGCACGGCCAGGTCGGGCAGCAAGTGGTGCGAGACGAACTCCATCTTCACCTGCCGCTCCGGGTGGGCGATGACCGCCACCAGCGTGGCCTCGGAGCCGGTCCCGGCCGTGGTGGGGATGACGGCGAAGGGCACCCGCCGCACGGGCTGCAGGATGTCGGCGCCCATGTACTGCATGATGTCGTCCGTCTCCTGCCCAATCAGCACCCTGAGCCCCTTGGCGGTGTCGATCACGGAGCCCCCGCCCAGGGCGACGATCGAGTCGCACCCGGCTTCCCGGAAGAGCCGGCCCGCCGCGTTGACCACGTGCACCGACGAGTCCTGCGGGATCTCGGTGAACCGGGCGGCGATGGTCAGGTCCGACCCCTGAATGGCCTCCTCGAGGATGCGCACAAGCCCCACCTCCACCAACTGCTGGTTGGTGAGGAGGATGGGGCGTTTCGCGTTGAGATGCGCCATCTCGTACGGCAGGTTCTCCAGCGCGTGGTCGCCGGAGAGCACCTTGACCGGGTTGTAGAACTCATAGTACCGCGGGAGCACGGTGGCCACCTCCTCAGGCTGCAAACAGCGCGCTCAGGTACACGTGCGCCATCGAGACCTCGCGCGGGGGAATCCGCTGCATGATGCGACGGGTGATCAGCGCAGGGAACAGGTAGGCCTCGGTGATGAGCATGACCCGCACGACCGACATGGCGAAGGTCAGGTCGCCCTTCATGGTCATGCGGCGCTCGGCGTAGGACTGTGCGATGGACTGCAGGCCCAGGAACACCGGCAGGGCCCCTTCGAGATGCTTGAACCGGATGACCAGGTCGGCCTCGGGCGCGGCCCTCAGCCCCAGAAAGCGCAGGCGCCCGGCCTGCTTGGCCAGGGACATCGCCGGTCCCGCCGGGGCGATGTCCAGGCAGAGCCGCTGCCCTTCGGCCCAGCCGGCGACCTCCGCCGCCACGCGGCTGTCCAGCCGGGCGCACGCGCAGATGCCGCGGCCCAGGAACCAGAGAAGGACACGAAGGAGGAGCGCTTTGAGCCACCGCATGGACGGTCCCTCCTTGCGCAACATCGTCGCACGACATGTATGTCAATTCGGTGGCTTCCGGTCAGAATCCTGTACGCTTTGTAACTACCTGTCCGGTCGCGGATGGGTCGCCGGCAGACTCGGTCGACCACACTAGTCCTTTCGCGCAACAGGGCGGGCAGGGCCCGCGTCCCACCGGAGTGCTGCGAACCCGCACCGGAAGAGGGTTCCTGCGCACCACCCGGGCCATAACTCGGAATTATGACTGATATCAACATTTCGTCTTTGTGTTTAGAATGATTCCAGTTTATCGTGAGATTACAAGCGGCACTCGCCGCGCAATCATGCAGAGGAGGATGCAGGTATGTCTCGACGGACGCGCATGATCGCGCTGGTCGGCGCCCTCGTCCTGGTCCTGGCCGTGGGCTGCAGTTCGAACTCCACCACGTCGACGGGCAAGCTCACCGAAGTCCGCCAGGGCAGCTTCGCCACCATTGTCGCGGCGCCCGAGAACCCGGACAACCCGTCGACCCCCGAGAAGATCGAGCTGGGCAGGATGCTGTTCTTCGACCCGCGGCTCAGCAGCAGCGGCGTGATCTCCTGTGCGACCTGTCACAACCTGGCGCTCGGCGGCACGGACCGTCTCCCGCTGTCGTACGGCCACGGCTTCCAGCTTACCGGCCGCAACGCCCCGACGGTGCTGAACGCGGCGTTCTTCCAGAACCAGTTCTGGGACGGCCGCGCCCAGGGTCTCGAGGAGCAGGCGAAGGGCCCGATCCAGGCCGCAGGCGAGATGAACATGCCTGCAGACGAGGCCGTGGCGCGGATCAAGTCGATCCAGGGCTACCACGAGTACTTCAAGAAGGCCTTCCCGGGCGAAGAGGATCCCATCACCTTCGACAACATCGTGAAGGCCATCGCCGCCTTCGAGCGGACCCTGATCACGCCCAACGACGCCCTCGACCGCTACCTCCGGGGCGACAAGAACGCGCTCTCGCCGCAGGCCATCCGCGGCATGGAGACCTTCGAGCGCATCGGCTGTACGTCCTGTCACGCCGGCCCGGCCCTCTCCAGCGGCGCCATGATGAAGTTCGACTGGGGCAGCGACGCCGGCAAGGCCAGCTGGACCAACGATCCGAAGGACGAGAAGTTCTTCCGGGTGCAGACCCTGCGCAACGTCTCGCTGACCGGCCCGTACTTCCACGACGGTTCCGTGGAGACCCTGGAGGAGGCCGTGACGATCATGGCCCGGGTGCAGCTCGGCCACGAGCTGACCGACCAGGAGCGGGACGACATCGTCGCCTTCCTGAAGTCGCTGGTGGGCGAGATGCCGCAGGTCGAGGTGCCGGTGCTGCCCGCCAACTAGTGAAGGGGCCTGTGCCCCGAAGTCCGCGCAGCCCCCTGGTCCGCAAGGGCCCGGGGGCTGTCTTCCGTGGTGCACCGGGTCTTTCCGCGTCGCACGATCGTACGGCAGACCCGGGAGCGACTGGGTTCCTGTGTCACGAGCGGCGGAAGCGGTGATCTTCCCGCTGTCCGCCCGCACCGGTCAGCCGCTCGCACCCCTGGGCCGCGGTGGTGGTGATGACCACCGTGGTGGCCACCCAGGCGCCGGCCTTCCAGGACGGAGGCGTCGCCGCTCCGGGAGCAGGGCGCCGAGGCGCTGAACAGGAGTCGTTCAGGCCGCTGACCCGGCACGGGCCGGGATGAGAGTGAGACGTCCGGGGCAACCGCACCCGGACGTCTTCCACGCGTGATGGACAGGCTGAGTGACGCACTTCAGGGATAGAGCCACTCCACCAGCTCTTCCAGGCCCTCGACGAGCCCCGTGCCGGCCGAGTAGAAGGAGCGGGCGGGCACCAGCCGCACGTTCCCGTTCTGGACGGCCTTCACGGTCTCCATGCCCGGGCTCTCCATGAGCTCCCGGAAGGACTCCTCGCCCTTTCCGAGCACGTCCACCAGGAGCAGGTAGTCCGGGTCTGCCTGCATGATCTGCTCCACGCCGGCCGGCATCGACCGCTGGAGGCCCAGGCGGTCCACCGCCGGGACCGCCCCCGCCCGCTGGATCAGCTCATAGCTGAGGCTGTCCGGCCCCGCCATGAGCGGCCGGGTGGCCTGGTTGGAGACCATCAGCACGCTCGAGGGATTCTCCTGCCGGGGCACCCGGCTCTCGATCTCGGCCATGCGCCGGTTCATGTCGTCCACGAGCTCCCGGGCCTTCGCCGCCGACTCGGGGCCCAGAGCCTCTCCGATCGTCAGCATGTGCTGCTGGAAGGCTTCGATCGAGGACCAGTCGGAGAAGGAGAGGAGGGGCACGCCTGCCGCCTCGAACACGGCGATGGCGTCCTTCTCCGCCCCCAGGCGGCCGGTGAGCAGGATGAGGTCCGGCTCGTAGGCCAGCACCTGCTCCGGGTCGAGGCTCGCCCCGTCGATGATGGTGTTGGGCACCTGGGCGGCCACTTGGGCGTGGTTGCTGAGCGCGGGGTTCAGGGCGTTGCGGCCGATGAGGATGATCCGCTCCGGCCCGGCGAGCTGCAGGGCGATCTCCGCGACGTTGGTGGAGAGGGCCGCGATGCGCTGCGGGACCTTGGCGGCCTCCCCGGACTCAGCGGGCTGACCCGCCCCGCCGGACTCACCGGCCCCACCAGACTGACCACCCCCGCTGGACTGACCGGTCTCCGCGGTCCCCGATGACGGCTGGCCGGTCTCGCCCGCAGATGGGCGGCCGCCGCAAGCCGCGAGCAGCAGCATCAGGCCGATGAGCAGAACGGCCATGTGCTGGAACCGACGACGTGCGTCTTGGCTGGATGCAGTCGGCTTCACGATCCACAAACCTCCCCTTTGTCACGAAGCCAGGATGTGCTCCAGGTCTGCCGGCTTCTGCGGCAGCAGATCCGTCAGCACCAGGGCCTGGGTCTGGGGCCTCGGCCCCACCGGCAGTACCCTCCTGCCTTTCAGCAGCCGTTCCAGTGCGGCGTTGACCGGGCCGAGGGGCACCGGAGCCGCCAGGATCAGGTCGGCCCGGTCCAGCCACTCGGCAGCCTCCTGGAGGACCCCGTCCGGCACGTGGTGGAACGACGGGTACGTGAGCACCGGCAGGCCGAGCGCCTGGGCCAGCAGGGCGTCGGGATCCCGCTCTTCCACCGGCCCGACCGTGACGCCGGCCCCCCGCCGGAAGAGCTGGGCGAGCGTCGGCCCCGCGGTGCCGCCGCCTGCGAGCACGTGGAAGCGGCGGTCTTCCGGCGGCTCGCCGGGGTCGTCGAAGGCGACGACGTGCGGACATCCGGTGAGCGGGTCGACGCGCACCATGGCGGTCACCCCGTACGCCTCCCTGAGGTTGGCCGGGGTCAGCACCTCCCTCGGGCTGCCCATGGCCAGCACGCGGCCCCGGGCCAGCAGCACCAGCTCGTCGCAGTAGCGGGCGGCGAGGTTCAGGTCGTGCAGGACCGCGACGGCGGCCATCCCTTCCCGGCAGAGCGCCCGGACGAGGTTCAGGGCGCGGAGCTGATGGTTGAGGTCGAGCGCGGAGATGGGCTCGTCCAGGAGCAGCACGTTGGGCTCCTGCGCCAGGGTCTTGGCGAGGAAGGTCATCTGCCGCTCCCCGCCCGAGAGCGTGGTGACCGGCTGTTCCGCCAGGTGGGCGGTGCTCGTGAGATCCATGGCGCGCCGGACGGCCTCCTCGTCCCGGGGGCCCTCAAGGCTGAAGCGGCCCAGGTGCGGATGGCGCCCCATCATGACCACTTCCCAGGCCGGGAAGGCGAAGTCGATCTGGGTCTCCTGCGGCAGGTAGGCGACCTCCCGCGCAAGCGCCCGGGCGCTCATGGCGGCCACGGGTCTGCCGTTGAGGAGCGCCTCCCCGCGGGTGGGGGCGAGGAGCCCTGCCATGATCCGCAGCAGCGTGGACTTGCCCACGCCGTTGGGCCCGATGATGCCGGTGAAGCGGCTGGGGCCGCTGTTCAGGCTGACTGCGTCCAGGATCAGGCGGCCGGCAATCTCCAGGCTGACCGCCTGTGCGGCGATCTGGCTCATGGCGTCGCTCCTTTCCTGTCGCCACGCAGCACCAAGTAAAGGAAAAACGGCGCTCCGATGAGCGACGTGACTACGCCCACCTGGATGGTGATCGGGTTCCAGACCAGGCGGGAGATCGTGTCGGCGATGATCAGGAAGCCGGCGCCGCCCAGGGCGCTGGCCGGCAGAAGCAGCCGGTGGTCCGGTCCGGCCACGAGCCGGATGCTGTGGGGGATGACGAGGCCCACGAAGCCGATGATGCCGCTCACCGCCACCGCGGCGCCCGTCACGACGGAGGAGACGGCGAGCAGGATGCCGCGGGTGCGGGCCACGTCGATCCCGGAGGTCCGGGCGTGGTCGTCGCCGAGGAGCAGCATGTTCAGATCCCGGGCGAAGGCCATCAGCAGCAGGCATCCCAGCAGGACGGGCCACGCCACCAGGTGCACGTGGGCCCAGGTGCGGGCCTCGAGGCCGCCCTGCAGCCAGTAGATGATCCCCCTCAGTTCGGCGTCGTTGGGGGCATTGGCCACCATGAGGCTGATGACGGCGCTCAGGAATGAGTTAATGCCAATGCCGACCAGGAGCAGCGTTCCGGCACCGGAGCGGCGGCTTCGGGTCCAGACCAGGAAGACGATGATGACGGCCAGCATGGCGCCCACGAACGCGGCGGCCGGCATGAACCAGCGGCTCACGCCGGCCAGGCCGGAGTAGATGGCGCCGACCGCACCCAGGGCCGCCCCGCTGGAGACGCCGACCACCCCCGGCTCGGCCAGGGGGTTGCGGAAGAGGGCCTGCATCACGACGCCGGAGACGCCCAAAGCCGCGCCGACCAGGCCGCCGACGAGGATCCGCGGCAGCCGGATCTGATCCACCATCAAGAGCTCACGTTCCGTGAACGGGATGCCGGTCGTGATTCCGATGCGTTTCAGCAGGATTGCCGCGGTGTGATCCCAGGGGATGCTGACCGGCCCGAGCGCCGCCGAGACGATGACCGCGCCCGCGAGGACGACGAGGAGTGCGAGCAGTACGGTGAAGAGGCGGCGTGTGAGCGGCGTGGGGCGGGTGGGCAATCAACACACCTCCTCAAGCCATATCCCTATTGTTCGGGGAACGTTACAAAACGTCAATAATCCCATTGGTCAGGCGAATCCCCTATTTGAGCATTCGGCGCCCCGTCATTGGAATGGGAAAGGTAACGAGGCAGGAACGCATTGAACTACTGTTCAGACCCCGCCCGGATCGTATTTAGAATGTATCTAAAAAACCGGGACTGGGACCGGCGTCGTAGCGCCGGGTACGCATGGACGCAGCGAAGCGGCAAGGTTAAGCTATAAGCACGTGGAGCGAGTTCCGAGGAGGGAGAGGTGGGACTTCCCGTGCGTGAACTGCCCAAGGTGGATTTCAACCAACGTCCCCTCATCGTGATCTGGGAGGTGACCCGGGCCTGTGCGCTGGCCTGCCGGCACTGCCGCGCCGAGGCCATGCCCCGGCGCGACCCGCGCGAGCTCACGTTTGAAGAGGGCTGCCGCCTGATCGATCAGGTGAGGGAGCTCGATCCCCCGCTTTTCGTGCTGACCGGGGGCGATCCGTTCATGCGGAAGGACCTGCCCGACCTCGTCCGGTATGCGACGTCCATCGGGCTCAGGGTGTCCAGCAGCCCCAGCGGCACCCGGCTGGCGAACCTCGAGAACATGAAGCGCTGCGCGGAGGCGGGGCTGCAGCGCGTGGCCTTCAGCCTGGACCACGCGGACGAGGAGGCCCACGACGCCTTCCGCGGGGTAAAGGGCTCGTACCGCTGGACGATGGAGGGCATCGCCGCGGCCAGGGAGGCCGGGCTGGTGCCGCAGATCGGCACGACCGTCTCCCGCCACAACTGGCGTGAGCTGGAACGCATCGCGGCGAAGGTGGAGGAGATCGGGGTCGCGCTCTGGTCGCTCTTCTTCCACATCCCCACCGGCCGGGGCCAGATGGAGGACATGCTGACCGCCGAGGAGACGGAAGAGGTGCTGGAGTGGCTGGCGGAGTACAGCCGCACCGCCCCGTTCCCCATCAAGACCACCGAGGCCCCGCACTGGCGGCGCGTGCTGCTTCAGAAGGGCATGGAGATCCCCGTGCAGGGCGTCAACGACGGCAAAGGCTTCATCTTCATCTCCCACATCGGCGAGGTCAACCCGTCGGGCTTCCTGCCCTGGGATGCGGGCAACGTCCGGGAGGAGTCGCTGGTCAGGATCTACCGGGAGTCGGACGTCTTCCGGATGCTGCGTGACCCGAGCAAGCTGAAGGGCCGCTGCGGCGCCTGCGAGTACCGCGAGATCTGCGGCGGCTCACGGGCCCGGGCCTTCACGGTCCTCGGCGACTGGCTGGAGGAGGACCCGGCCTGCAGCTACGTCCCTGCCGGGTACCGCGCCGCAGCGGGGTAGATGATGAGCACGATAAAGGTGCTGTCCGAAGGTCACTTGGAGTGACCAGGGGACAGCACCTTGTTTTTCGCGGCCTGGCGGTTCTTTCAGCCCCGCCCCCGGGCGGAGCGCCGCGCCCGCGCCCCTTCGCCCGCCGCCAGGGGCCGGACAGCCAGGCGAACCCCATCAGGTATGCTTTCTGATGAACTCCAGGGTCTTTTCAAGAACGAGCTCCTTGTCGTTGTCCAGCGTGGCAACGTGGTAGGAGTCCTCCAGCCACAGCAGCTCTTTTTCCTCGCTGGAGATGGCGTTCAGAATCAGTTCGGCGTTGCGGGGCGGCACGATGTGGTCCTCCCGGGACTGCATGATCAGCGCAGGGCACTTCACCCGGGGCAGCATGTGGTCGGTCACGCCGCACAGGGCGAGCAGGTGCTTGATGGCCGGCACCGGGGTGACCGGGTATCCCATCCGCTGCACGCCCTCGGCCTTGATGTCGCTGCCGGTGCCGGGGATCTCGGCCGGTGCGTCGGGGGCGAAGGCCAGCGCCGCGAAGTCAGGGGCGTCCAGCTTGATCGCCGCGTTGACGGTGACGATGCCGGCGAACCTGTCCGGGAACTGACCCGCCGCCCAGAGCGTCAGCGTCCCGCCCATGGAGATGCCGGTCACAAAGACGACGTCGCAGCGCTCCTCCAGCCAGCGCACCGCGGCGACGATGTCGGCCGTCCAGTCGGAGGCGGTGGCCGCGGCCAGGTCGGCGGGCGCGGTGCCGTGCCCCTTCAGGCGGGGCATGGCCACCGTGTATCCGGCCCGGGCGATCCCCTCACCCCAGAAACGCACCGTGTGGGGGGAGCCTGCGAACCCATGGGACACGACCACGCCGATGCGGTTGCCGACCGCGTAAAGCGGTTCAGCTTCGGGGAGAACCCGGAAATCCGTCAACTCGAACCCACTCCTTCGCGTTTGTTTGTGACATTCAGTATTCTCGGATGATTATGCAACGTCCTGCTATACGGTATAGGCTTAGTCCGTTTCTACCAGGCGGGCCAGCTCGATCACGCTGTCCACGTCCGGCCCCCACAGGTCGATCCGCAGCCCGTTCAGGCGCCACACGCAGTGGCCGAGCGGCTGATCCTGGCCGTAATCGCGCGTGAGGCAGAGGGCCTCCGTTCCGCCGATGTCGACAATCCGGATCTCATCCAGCGTCTCACCCGGCGGCGAGTAGGAGGTCAGCTCCTCCGACGTCAGCGGTACCACCTGCCCCGCCGGATCGACGAGACCCGAGGCGTCGGGCCACACCATGGTCGTCACCATGATCCTGAGGAGCTCGGCCTCGTCATGCCTGAGCGTTGCGGGGGTGAACCCGGCGAGCCTCCGGGCCTGATCCAGGGTCTCCCCCGGCCTGCCTGTCACCTCGTGCGGCAGTTCGACGCTGACCAGGGGGTCCAGGGCAGGACATCGCCGGCCTCGGTCAGCAGGGACACGCGGGTGTCACCGACCATGCCCGCCCAGCGCACTGTGAGGAAGGTGCGGATCCCGTCCACCGCCGCGGCCCTGAGGGGCGGGTAGAGGAGGCCGAGCGCAGCTCCCAACGCCAGGCAGGCCGCCGCCACCCGGACCGCAAGCCGGAAGCGGTTGCGCAGGAAGGGGCTGCGCCTGAAAGGGCTGTGCCGGGCGGGATCAAGAGCGGCTGCGATCTCCGGCCACCGATCCGACGGGCCCTGCCCCTCGAGCCCGCGGGCGAACCCCTCCCGGATCAACTGTTCCAGGTCAGCCATTGGTGTTCACTGAACATACACATCAGAGGGCGCATCGGTTCGTTTGGTACAGCCCTGCAAGGTTATGGTATGGAGGGTATCGCCGGCGTGGGGGGTGTAGTCTCGGCGGCGTCTGTTCTGTTCGCATTCGCTGGAGGTGGGGGGTCAGGGGTCAGTCGATGCTCCGCGGCACCGTCAGCGAAGCCGAACAGCCCGGACGGGCCGGGGGCACCACCAGTGAACCCGAACAGCCGATGGGCCAGGGGCACCTCCAGCGAAGCCGAACAGCCGGGGTGGGCCCGGGGCACCTCCAGCGAAGCCGAACAGCCCGGACGGGCCGGGGGCACCACCAGCGAACCCGAACAGCCGGGGTGGGCCGGGGGCACCACCAGCGAAGGCGAACATCCCCGATGCGCCGGGGGCACCTCCAGCGAACCCGAACAGCCCCCATGCGCCGAGGGATCACCCACGGGAACACAAAGAGAGCAGCCTGCTGCGCAAGCTGCTCTGTGAAAACCAGGTTCCCGGGTACGAGCACGAAAGGCTACTGCCCGAACAGCCGGTAGCGGTTCAGGCGAAACTGATAGTAAAGGAAGCAACCCACGCAGAAGCCTGCCAGGGCCACGGCAGCGGCGGTTACGACCATGGCGGTCAGGACCCAGCCCACAACGGGCAGGCCCAGGAAGAAGGCCGCATGTGCCCCGGCCAGCAGCGTTACGGCGATGATGTTGTTGAAGCGCATCAGGCGGCGGTCCTCCCGTTCGACGCCGGCCAGCCGCTCCCGGAAGAGGGCGTGGCCCAAGTGGGAGACGAGGCTCCCGCGCTGCCCCCACAGCACGGCCGGAAGCAGGATCAGCAACAGCACCGTCAGCGGCCACGGGCTGCGGAGCAGGAACGCAGCCGCTCCGGCCAGCACGATCAGCCAGCGGTTCAGACGGACGATCGGCAGCGGCACGTCTTCATGGTGCGTGTGCCGCTCGTTTTCCTGTGCCACCCAGGTCACCCTCCTATAATCAAAAATCCATATCGGAATTTAAGGGATTATAGCACGCCTCGGCTTGCGTTGGCAAGCGCGTTCCAGAGTGCGCACACGGCCGCCAGATGGGGGCGGTGCAGGGGCGGATCAGGCCCGCACCGGCAGACACCTGTCGGGGGCCCAAGGCGTCTGTCGAGGCCGGACGAGAAACAGATGGAACGCACCTACAGACTTCGATTGACTGTAGATGCGTTCCAACGATGGGGTCAGCCAGGGCCGGGCTGGCTACAGGGGAGCGCCGCACTGGTCGCAGAACTTGGCGTCCTCGTCGTTCAGCGCGCGGCAGTTGGGACAGCGGACCTTGACGACCGTCTCCGGGTCGGATGAACTCGCCACAGGGGAGGTCCGAACCTCGTCCAGGGCGTCCTTCACGAGGCCGCCCGCCGCGCGGGCCCAGGGGCTGAGGTCGTCGCGGGCCTTCTCCGGGTCGAGCACCAGCCCGGAGCCTGCCGCTCCCCGGGCCCCCACGCCCATCATGATTCCCCCGGCTAGCAGGAGTACGATGCCTCCGACGCCTCGCACCGCCATGCCCTTCATACTGGCGAAGGGATCGGAGAAGGGACCGGACAAGGGACCCGAAAAGGGATCAGCAAAGGGATCGATGAAGAAGTTCGAGAGAAACAGCAGGCCGCCCAGGACCATGACGCCCATGCCACTGTAGTAGATCGCCTTGCGTCCGCGTGAGATCTGTTGCTTGCCCATACGGTCGTGGCACCCCCTGTCGCCGCGCTTTTTCTACCTAAGATGATGGGTGAACGTCTGGTTGGGGTTCGCGACCGTTGGCGTATGCCTGCGAAAGCTGTTTCCAGCGACAAGCCGAACACCATCCAGATGACGAAGACCCTCCAGGTCGGCAGCGCGCAGATCGGCACGAGTGCGCCCCGTGCCGATCTGTGGGTTCACTTACAGATTACAGCAGCCCCATCTGCCGGGCCTTCTTCAGCCGTTCGCTCATCCGGTCCGGCGTCCAGGCCGGCTCCCATACGAGCCGCACGTCCACCTGGTTCACGCCGGGGATGGACTTGACCGCCGCCTCGGCCTGCATCTGAAGCAGCGGCCCGACCGGGCAGCCCGGGTACGTCAGCGTCATGTCGATGCCGACGTTGTTGTCCTCGGTGATCTCCACGTCGTAAACGAGCCCGAGGTCCACGATGTTGACGCGCAGCTCGGGGTCGTTCACCCGCTCGAGCACCTTCAGGACCTGCTCCTTCGTGATCTGCGCCACCCGTCCTCACACCTCCACCAGAATATCGTTCCCCTGAACAACCACCTCGTAGGTCTCCACCGGGGTGACGGCCGGGAGGGTGAGGGCCTTCCCGGTCCGGATGTCGAACCGGGCCCCATGCAGGGGGCAGGCCACCTGGTCGCCGATCACCTGGCCCTCGCAGAGCGAGGCTTCCGCATGGGTGCAGGTGTCATCGATGGCGTAGTATCCGTCGTCCAGGTGGAAAATGGCGATGGGATGACGCTTCACCAGCACCCGCTTGCGTCCGCCGGGCGGGATCTCGCCGACCTCTGCGACCTTGACCAGGGCCATGATGCTGCGACCTCCTTAGCCGACCGAGCCCTCCATCTCCATCTCGATGAGGCGGTTCAGCTCAACCGCGTACTCCATGGGCAGCTCCTTCGCGAAGGGCTCGATGAAGCCCATCACGATCATCGTCAGGGCCTGCTCCTCGGAGAGGCCGCGGCTCATCAGGTAGAACAGCTGCTCCTCGGAGACCCGGGAGACGGTGGCCTCATGCTCGATGGTGACGTTGGAGTTTTTGATGTCCATATACGGGATGGTGTGCGACTCGGAGCCGTCGTCGAAGATCAGCGCGTCGCACTCGACCTTCACCTTCGCCCGCTCGGCCTGCGGCTCCACGAGGATGTGGCCCCGGTAGGTGGTGTTGCCGCCCTCGCGCGAGATGGACTTGGAGGTGATGCGGGACGAGGTGTCGGGGGCGAAGTGGTAGATCTTCGCGCCGGCGTCCTGGATCATGCCCTTGGAGGCGACGGCGATGGAGATGACCTCGCCGCGGGCCCGGGGGCCCATCAGGTAGATCGCCGGGTACTTCATCGTCACCTTGGAGCCGATGTTCCCGTCGACCCACTCCATCACGGCGTCCTCGTAGGCCACGGCCCGCTTGGTCACCAGGTTGTAGACGTTGGTGGACCAGTTCTGGATGGTGCTGTAGCGGCACCGGCCGCCCTTCTTCACGATGATCTCCACAACCGCCGCGTGCAGCGAGTCGGTGGAGTAGATGGGGGCGGTGCAGCCCTCGACGTAGTGGACGTTGGCCCCCTCGTCGACGATGATGAGCGTGCGCTCGAACTGGCCCATGTTCTCCGTGTTGATGCGGAAGTAGGCCTGCAGGGGGATCTCCACCGTGACCCCGGGCGGCACGTAGATGAAGGAGCCGCCCGACCAGACCGCGGTGTTCAGGGCCGCGAACTTGTTGTCCGTCATCGGCACGACGGTGCCGAAGTACTCCTTCACGATGTGCGGGTACTCCCGGACCGCGGTGTCCATGTCGCAGAACAGGACGCCCTGCGCCTCCAGGTCCTTGCGGATGTTGTGGTAGACGACCTCAGACTCGTACTGTGCCGACACGCCGGCCAGGAACTTGCGCTCCGCCTCGGGGATGCCCAGCCGGTCGAAGGTCCGCTTGATGTCCTCTGGCACCTCGTCCCAGGAGCGGCCCTGCCGGTCGGTGGCTCGCACGAAGTAGTGGATGTTCTGGAAGTCGACCGCCGAGAGGTCGACGCCCCACGTCGGCAGCGGCTTGGCGTGGAAGACCTCCAGCGCCTGCAGCCGGATCTCCCGCATCCACTCGGGTTCGTTCTTGAACCGGGAGATCGACTCGACGATCTCGCGGGTCAGCCCCTTCTCGGACTTGAAGACGTAGTTCTCCGGGTCGCGGAACCCGTATTTATACTCACCGACGATGTCGCGCGGCTGGCTAACCATTCGTGTCCCCTCCTTCGTACTCCTTGATCCCCTCTTCCAGGCAGTGCCAGGCGAGGGTCGCACACTTGATGCGCACGGGGAACTTGCTGACGCCCGAGAGCGCCTGGATCTCGCCGAGGGGCTTGTAGTTGCCCTCCTCGCCCTGGATCATCCGGTAGAAGCTCTGCATCAGCGCCTGGGCCTCTTCCAGCGTCTTGCCCTTCAGCGCGACCGACATCATGGAAGCGCTGGCCATCGAGATCGAGCAGCCGCGCCCGTTCCACTTCACGTCGTCGATCCGGCCGTCGGGCCCCAGGCTCACCTGCACCTCCACGTCATCGCCGCAGGTGGGGTTGTGCAGGTGCTTCTTCAGCACGGCGCGCTCAACCGCGCCCTTGTTGCGCGGCTTCTTGTAATGGTCGAGGATGACCTGCTGGTACAGGGCGCTCAGGTTCACCGGATGCCGAGCCTCAGACGTCATAGCCGAAGAACTCCTTTGCGTGGAGGAGGGCATCGACCAACCGGTCGATCTCCGCCTGCGTATTGTAGATATAAAAGCTCGCCCGGTTGGTGGCCGGCACGTCGAGGATCTCCATCAGCGGCTGGGCGCAATGGTGGCCGACCCGGATGGCGACGCCTTCGGCGTTGAGCACCGCCGAGAGGTCGTGGGGATGAATGCCCGCTACGTCGAAGCTGATCAGCCCCGCGCGGGGCTGCCGGGGACCGAAGAGCCGGACGCCCTTAATCGCCGAGAGGCGCTCCCAGGCGTACTCGGTGAGCGCCCGCTCGTGGGCGTACACGTTCTCCATGCCCAGACCGTTCAGGTAGTCGATGGCCGCCCCGAAAGCGATGAAGTCGGCGATGTTCGGGGTGCCGGCCTCGAACTTGGCCGGGGGCTGGGCCCACTTCGCACCGGTCAGGTGAGCCTCGGAGATCATCGAGCCACCGAAGTAGGTGGGCTCCATCTCCTCCAGCAGCTCCATCCTGCCCCAGAGGAAGCCGGTGCCGGTGGGCGCAAGCATCTTGTGCCCGGCGACGGCGATCCAGTCCGCATCCCAGTCTACCACGTTGACGGGCATGTGCGGAACCACCTGCACGGCGTCCACCGCGACCTTCGCCCCGGCCTGGTGGGCCTTGGCCACCATCTCCCTGACCGGGTTCAGGGTGCCCAGCACGTTGGAGGCCCCGGAGAAGGCCACGAAGCGCACATTGCCCTCTGCCAGCAGCCGGTCGTAGTGCTCCTGGTTCAGGGTGCCGTCGGGGAGCAGTTCGATATACTTGATCTCTGCGCCCGTCGCGAGGGCAGCCTGCTGCCACGGCAGCAGGTTGGAGTGGTGCTCCATGCCCGAGGTGACGATCACGTCACCCGGCCGCAGCCTGTGCCGCAGCCAGCCGTAGGCGATCATGTTCAGCCCCTCGGTCGCGTTGCGCGTGAAGATCACCTGGTCGGGGGAGGGGGACCCGATGAACCGGGCGATCTTCGCCCGGGCCCCTTCGTAGGCCTCGGTGGCCCGCTCGGCCAGGGTGTGGATGCCGCGGTGGACGTTGGCGTTGTAGCCCTCATAGTATTCGACGAGGGCTTGAATCACCTGACGCGGCTTCTGCGTGGTGGCGGCATTGTCCAGGTAGACCAGGGGATGGCCGTTCATCTCCTGGTGGAGGATTGGGAAGTCCTGCCGGATACGGGCCACATCCAGGGCCAACTAGTTCACCTTCTCTCCCATGAGGCGGATCATCTCGTCACGCAGCTCCTGAACCGGGGTCTGCTCGAGCACCGGCGCCAGGAAGGCCATGACCAGCATCCGCACGGCCTCCTGCCGGGTGAGCCCGCGGGACATCAGGTAGAACAGCTGCTCCTCGTCGAGCTGGCCCA
>Ga0134099_1001017_pt1 | contig 28383 bp, 18 predicted proteins | sample 10_taG_2_FD_105482 | JGI IMG/M metagenome (GOLD analysis project Ga0134099, IMG submission 105482) | Switchgrass degrading microbial communities from high solid loading bioreactors in New Hampshire, USA - 10_41_5_180_A2 metaG | ecosystem: Engineered > Bioreactor > Semi-continuous > Anaerobic >...
GGCGACTCAATTATACCAGAAAAAAAGGGGGTGTCATTGTTTTTTATTCAAAAAACCTTGAAGCCCTCGATAAATAGCATATTTCAAAATATAAAAGGTGTAATTTAGTTTACACTACGAAAAATTTAAGGAGGGCACCATAATGAAAAAGGGATTAACGGAATTAGTATTTATTCTTGACAAGAGCGGTTCAATGTGTGGCTTGGAGGCAGATACCATCGGCGGCTTCAATTCAATGCTGGAAAAGCAGAGAAAAGTTGAGGGTGAATGCCGCATTACGACAGTGCTGTTTGATAACAATTATGAACTTCTTCATGACCGAATCGACATAAAAGCCGTCAGTCCGATAACAGAAAAGGAATATCAGGTTGGTGGTTCGACTGCACTCCTTGACGCAATTGGGAGAACAATCAATAAAATTGTGAATGCACAGAAGCACACTGCTGAGAACTACCGTGCTGAAAAGGTGATGTTCGTCATCATCACAGACGGTGAGGAGAACTCCAGCAGAGAATACTCAGTGGAACGTATCAGGCAGATGATAGAACACCAGAAAACGCACCATGGATGGGAATTTATTTTCCTTGGCGCAAATATTGATGCGATACAAACGGCAGTATACTTTGGTATCTCTCCTGACCGGGCACAGAATTTTCATGCTGACAGTGAAGGGATTGAGCTCAATTTCAGCGTAATGTGCGATGCTATTGCTCATTTCCGTGAAACTGACTCTCTGCCGGAAGACTGGAAAGATGAAATTCAGAAGGATTATAAACGGCGTGGAGGAAGATGCTGATATCTGCTTTTTGTAATATTTAATCTTTAATAATGTAAATAACAATATAAATTCGGCGAGGGAAATCTCCTCTGTACTTCCATGTTAAAGGAAGTATTCTATAACACAAGCGAATTTGATTTGCCACGTAACCGGTTTTTAAGCTCTTGAGCCGGGAACTCCTACTATCGCTTATTGCCCCTTGAGCCCGGAACTCCTGCTATCAAAATGCCATCACAACAAATTAATGATAAAATTTCAGGGATAATTTAATACTATATGAGAGATACTGCGAATTAGCATGTAAGAATTGGCGGTAAACTACCTTCGCTTAATATCAATCGGCGCATAAACAGGAACATATTACTGAAAAAGCATTTGCGGATGGCAAAGCAGGTAAAAATATATAATAGGTGGTATATAATCCTTAAAAAAAGAAGGAGGACATTATGAACTGCATAGATTTGATGGTGGAGGAACATAGAAATATAAAAAGGATGCTTGCTGTGATCAGAAAATACTGCTATAAAGTATTAAAGAATGAAAGCGTGCAATATGAAGATTTTTTTACACTGATTGACTTTGTAAGAAACTATGCTGACAGGCATCACCATGGAAAAGAAGAAGAGCTGCTGTTTAACAGAATGATGAATGAACTGGGTTCCGCTGCCGAAAAGCTTGTCAGGCATGGAATGTTGGTAGAGCACGATCTTGGCAGGTTATACATGCAGGAGCTGGAGACTGCGGTGAAAAGAGTGATTGATGGAGACGACGAAGCCAGGCTTGATGTGATTGCCAATGCCATATCTTATACGCATCTTCTGCACAGGCATATCGACAAGGAAGATGCCGTAGTATACAAATTTGCTCAAAACAACTTTTCAAAAGACACTTTGGAAGCAATTGACCTGGATTGTGAACGGTTTGAGCGTGAAGCACTGGATAGCAATATACAGCAGAAATATCTTGATATTTTAGCTGAATTTGAAGCAAAAGTGTAAATAAAAGGCTGTGCATGGGTTTGTTGGCCGGTTGATGGCTTACGAGCCTTGGCCATAATCCGGCCTTGGTTATAATATAGAAAATAATATAGTAAATAGTATAGTAAATAATTATAGAAAAAAGTAAATGATATGCAAACGCGCCCTTGTAGAAGGGCGCGTTATAAATAATATCGTTTGTTGCTGAAACGTAAATATAAGAGATAAATCTGACGCTTTCAGCCAGGTGAATATAATCTGAAATTGTTTTTGCGTCTTTAATGCTTACTGCGTGAATCAGCATATTTGCAGCGTCTTTAATGATTTCCTCAGCTGATTCAGGCTTTATAACAATTGATTTTACCTTATTTCAGACAAATCAAACTCTATTACAGTTGTCAGTTGGTTTTCATCAATCTTTTCATCATTTTCTTCAGTTATGGCTAAAATCTTAATTTTTGCTTTATACTTTCCGGAGGTCAGTTTTTCTCCTTCTTTATTTGTCATATCCCACGAGTCCTGCCATTTTATTGATTCACCTGGATTTACGCTTATTTCCACAAGGGCTTGTGTAAAGAATTTGTCATCTGAATATTTGTATACTTCTTTATCTTTTTCATCAGTTACGGTTATTTCAAACTGTTGTCCCGAGCCAAACAACAGATCTTTTGCTTCGGCATAATGATTTACCAGTTCGAAATTGAATATCATTTTATCATCTTTTATTTCATAACTGCCTTTTGTTTCAAACCTTTCCTCCATTACAGGGTCGGACTCGGAACTCAATTCATTTTTTATAGCTTCATGTGTATTACTTATTAAAGCAGCCAATTCACCATAAGTAACTCCGGCTTTTGGATCAAAAATTCCTGAGCCTTTACCTCTGGCTATATTTTTCAAATATGCTAAAGTCACAGCATGATTGTATTTTGCGTCTATTTTCTCTGTATCTGTATAAATTAACATTTGAATGACCATAATATCATCTAAATTCTGGCCTGTTTTTTGTGCCCAAATTCTGACAAGATCATAAACAACCGCTTCTCTCGTCATTGCATCAGGTGATCTGTCATATTCTTGATCAATCACCAGCCTGACAATGTTCTTATAATCTTCCTCTTTAATGTAATCCTCAAGGTCTTTGCCTCTGAATATTGGTTCTACATTATAGCTTTTTGATAATTGTTCTATATATGTTTTAGACCAATGTTTGTATTCACTGTTAATAAGGATAGGTTTCGCATCTTTAGCCAATGCAGGCTGTATGTTTGCAGCCTGTGTAACTGACGGAATTGCAATAAACGCACACAAAGTTCCTGTTATGATAGCATTTCTGAGTACATGGGTTTTCATACTGATTTCATCTCCTTAATTATTATTTTTATTGTTTTACAATTTTGACGTTAGTAATGATAATATGTTCCATTTTTTTATGAGCTCATGCATATTTTTTATTTGTGTATTATTTATTAAGATAGCCGGTTCAACATATATAACTTCCGTTTTAGTAACAAAAATCCTTGCACCTTGGCCATATTGGATGAAATGTTTATCAATAAAATTAGATATACTAAGTAAGTCAGAAAATAGTGTTGAATTAAAAGGATATTCTAAAGATATGGCAATTTTGAAGATTGATATTTTTTTAACGATTTGTTAAAATTATAACAAGCTAAGTTGGCTGGCATTCCGGCTATTTTATTTTTTAAACTATATATTTTTTTTAAAAACTAAAAATATATATATACATTATAACTGGAGGTAATAATATGGCAAGATTTACTCTACCGAGAGATTTATACCATGGCAAAGGAGCTATTGAAGCACTTAAAACACTGAAAGGGGAAAGAGCAATAGTCGTAGTCGGTGGCGGAAGCATGAAACGGTTTGGTTTTTTGGATAAGGTTGTTTCCTACCTTCAAGATGCAGGTATGGAAGTTAAAATATTTGAAGGAGTTGAACCGGACCCTTCAGTAGAGACAGTTATGAAGGGTGCTGAAATGATGCGGCAGTTCCAGCCTGACTGGATAGTGTCAATCGGAGGTGGCTCACCAATTGATGCGGCTAAGGCTATGTGGGTATTTTATGAATATCCTGATACTACCTTTGAATCGCTGTGTATTCCCTTTAATTTTCCTACACTTCGTACTAAAGCAAAGTTCTGTGCAATTCCGTCTACATCAGGAACGGCAACGGAGGTTACGGCCTTTTCTGTTATTACTGATTATAAAAAAGGCGTTAAATATCCCCTTGCAGACTTTAACATAACACCTGACGTGGCAATTGTTGATCCTGAACTTGCTGAAACAATGCCTAAAAAGCTTACTGCTCACACAGGTATGGATGCAATGACCCATGCGATTGAAGCGTATGTTTCTACTTGTAGCAGTGATTTTACAGATCCCCTTGCACTTCATGCAATAAAAATGATAAGCGAATATTTGGTTGATTCTTATAACGGCGATATGAATGCGCGCGCTAAAATGCATAACGCCCAGTGCCTTGCAGGTATGGCATTCTCCAATGCACTGTTAGGAATTGTACACTCTATGGCACATAAAACAGGTGCTGCATTCTCAGGTGGCCATATTGTCCACGGTTGCGCAAATGCTATGTATCTTCCCAAGGTTATAAAATACAATGCAGGGAATGAGACTGCTGCAAAGAGGTATGCAGAAATTGCATTATTCATTGGCCTTGAAGGAAATACTACAGATGAACTTGTTGAAGCGCTTATTTCTCATATCAGAAAGATGAATAAAGCACTTGATATTCCAAGTTGCATAAAGGAATATGAAGGTGGAATTATTGATGAAAAAGAATTCCTTGAAAAGCTTCCTCAAATTGCGGAGCTGGCTGTAGGTGATGCATGCACAGGGTCCAATCCAAGAGAGATTACTCCTGATATTATGGCAAAACTGTTAAAGTGCTGTTATTACGACACAGAAGTTGATTTTTAACAGGGAATAGAAAGATAATAAACAAGAGAATAACAAGGGTATAATTTATTTAGGGACATGGCAAGAATTATAGTGTGGTAAACAATTTTAGCCATGTCCCTAATTGCATGAAAGAGGATATTATGAACTGTTAAATTTGTGTGAACTTTTTGAATTCGTTGGTGAAAGGAAGTGAAAAAATCAAAGCTGTTTGCCGTAATCAAAAAACTCTGCTATAAAGTCCGGAAAATGCAATAAGGTAATATACATAGGAAATACCTTAATATTATGGTTGATTTATATCAAAGGTGTAAGCAGTACAGGGACGGGCAATAATTCTTGCTCGTCCAATTTTTTGTATATATTGTGCATTTTTAAATATATATTTTCATATAGATAATATATGAATTTTTCCAGGCTGATAAGATACCAATTTACCAGGAGAGTGTGGAAATGTATGAAAAAAGCAGTTACCCGCTTAGCTGTATTTTTAGCTATTATAGCAGTGTTATCAATATACATATTATATGTACTGGAAAATTTGCCCTCAATTCTACCAAAGGACGGTGAAAAAGATACTTCTGATAAATCTGAGGAGCAGCTTTTGCCCGGTACAGGAGCAGATAATGAGCAATTGCCGGCATCTGCAGGTGATTCTGATTCTAACATACCATCCGATGATACGGAAAACAATAACACCATACATGATAATGCCAAAACTTTTGACAGTGGATCCGATGTCACTGGGAAAAGCGTTTTTGAGCATAGAGGAGAGAGGCCAAATGATACCGAGCCTAATCAGAATGTCGCGGTGGAAGACGAGATATGGCGGGCTATTAATCGAGCTGAAAGTTACAATAATGAACTTCAGTTTTATACCCAGGATAACGTAACCCTGAAGGATGGAAGTATTACAATCATTACTAAAAAGGAAAATAAGGGAATTAAAAACTATACTTCTGGTATGGTGCAGAGCAAATATGGCTATTTGTATGGTTTCTTTTCATTCCGCATAAGAGTGCCGGAAGGTAAGGGGCTTTTTCCTGCAATATGGCTTTTACCTGTAGAAGATAAAAGATTACCTGAAATAGACGTGTTTGAGATGATCGGCAGCGAACCATTTGATTTCTACGGTGTTATACATTACGGCATTACTGAAAAACCTCAAAGGGAATACTTTTGTCATAAGGTAACAAAAAAGGAATTTTATGATGTGAGTATTAGATGGACAAAGAATGAATTAAGCTGGTATATTGACGAACAACAAGTTTTCAGCACTGACAAAGGCATACCCAACGAGCCTATGTACATAATTGTAAACCAGGCAATTGGCGGCAACTGGCCGGGTACGCCAGATGATACTGCTCTTCCGGCAACATTTATAGTTGAGTCCTGCAAATTGGAACCAGATCTGATTATAGAAATATGATTACAACCAGGAGTTGATAATAGAGCTATGATTACAATGATTGTTTCTTTTGTCACATTTCTAAGCACTTTTTTTGCAATATACCATCTGCTTAGTTCATTTAGATACAGAAAGGAACCTTTAATAAAGGCAGGCAGGCATTTAAACTTTTCTATTATAATACCATGTTATAACGAGGCAAAAATTTTACCGAATACGATAGCAGGACTACTAAAGCTTGACTATGATAACCTGGAAATCATTTTCGTCAATGATGGCTCGGATGATGACACTTTTGGAGTTTTATCTGAACTGTTGGAAACAAGGGAATATCAAGACGGAGACAGAATCTATGGGGTAGGGAATGTGAGAGTCTACCAATCCGGTAAATATCCACATATTTATGTTATTGACAAAGAAAACAGTGGAAAAGCAGACAGTTTAAATAAAGGGATTAAATTCAGCCGCAATGATCTGATAGTTACAATGGACGGCGATTGTATTCTGGACAAAGATGCTTTGAATGTAATGAATCAGGTATTTCAGGATGAAGATATTATTGCATCCGGCGGCGTGATACATGTTAGCCAGTATTTTTTGTTAAACCAAAAGAGCAAGCCGATTATAGCGTTACAGACCCTTGATTTCATGAAAGGATTTTATATATATAAAGCATCTCTTTCCTGTAATAATGCATTAAGTATCATATCGGGAGCATTCGGCGTGTTCAGAAAGGAAGCATTGAAAGCTGTAGGCGGATTCAGATGTGGATTAGGTGAAGACATCGATATCACCATCAAATTACAGGAATATGCACTAAAAAACAATAAAAAAATAACTTATGACCTGAGAGCTATTTGTTATACTGAGTGTCCTGAAACATGGAGTGACCTTGCCCGGCAGAGAATTAGATGGCAAAAAGCATTTTGGGATGCTGTGAGCAAGAACAAAAAGTTTATTATAAGGCATTTTTTTGAGTCGAACGTATGCTTATTTATACTTTTGGATGCAGCATTTAGCGGAACCATGGCGGTTATTTCCTTTCTGTTCAATTTTGTATTAATTTCTCTCAGGTTTATATACGGATTTCCACTCCTTTTTATAATTCTTATTGCATTTGCATTGATTTTTAATGTTTTAAACTCATTGACAGCGATATATCGCTGGAAAAATATGACGTTTTCAGAATTTGAGAGGGAAAATATTGAAAATACAAAGAATGGTAAGTTAAACACGAAATACCTGTTATTGAGCATCATAACAGATTTACTATGCTTCAGTATTTTGAGAATCTACTATTTTATAAGAGGAACTATTTCCTACTCTCTTAATCAAAAAAGATGGGATAAGGTAGCAAGAACAAGCAATTCATATATTGTATAAACCAAAGATGGGGATTGCGATAACGAAAAGTCAATTAATTAAAATTACAGTATGACACTATCAAGAAGAAAAAAGTATATAGTGTAAAGTAACTTTTGAAAAACAAGGCATAACACTTCAGGATAAATTGTGTTTAGCATGGGGGTTGGAATATGGAAAATGAGAAAAAGTTACTGCAGGTATATCGTCATGAAATAAAGTTTTTTATTAACCGAATTGATGCATTTCTAATTGGAAGCATGCTCAAAAAGTCCATGCAAACTGACTTAAATGGAAATCAAGATGGAGAGTATTGGATCAGGAGTTTATATTTCGATTCGCAGGACAATAAGGATTATACAGAAAAAATCAATGGATTTTCCGAAAGAAAAAAACTGAGAATCCGCATTTATAAAACAAGTGACCAGACTGTAAAGCTGGAACTGAAAAATAAATGCAATAACTACGTTCATAAAGAAACCATACAGCTTGATAAGACAGATGCATATGAATTGATGAACGGTAACTATGACATACTCCTGAGATATAAAAATGTGATTGCAAATAAGATTTATGCCTATATGCATACTGTGCATTTAAGACCGATTCTACTGATTGATTATGACCGGCAGGCATTTTTTTGTCCTTTTGATAATATACGAATAACTATAGATAAAAACCTGAGAGCATCCATTGACCCATGGAAACTGCATGAAACAGATATTCCAATGGTTCCGGTATTTGCTGACGGGCGATATATTCTGGAAGTAAAATATCAGACAACATTGCCGGGATTTATTCGGAACATGTTATCTACAATTAATCCTCAGCTTTCATCTGTAAGCAAATATTGCATGTGCAGACAAGTTATTTCAATATGACGTAACATTAACCTGAAAAAATGTTAAATAAACTTGTTGTGCCTGTATTTCTATCTCATTACCCGGCACAACAAATTAACATAGCTAATGATTAAAAAAAGAGGGGAGTAACAGATATGAACGAGATAAACCTGTACAAATATTTAGTGGATAACAGTAACTTGTATACCCTGGAAACCATTGCATTCAACATGGCAATAACCGCAGTGCTTGCATTATTTATGTTTTTTATTTATAAAATAACATTTTCCGGCGTTTTGTATTCTCTGAGTTTTAATGTTTCTTTGGTAATTATCTCCATGATTACATCAATGGTAATCATGGTAATTGGCAACAATCTCGGTATCTCTTTAGGTATGGTAGGAGCATTGTCGATTGTACGTTTCAGAAGTGCAATTAAGGAGCCAAGGGATCTTACATTTCTGTTCTGGGCTATAGCTATTGGACTTGCATCAGGATCGGGAGCATTTTTGATAGGGGGCATCAGCAGCTTCTTTATAGGTGTCATGATATTGCTGTTCAGCAGGGTTGTACATAAAGAGAATTGCTATTTGCTGGTAATGAAAGGTAGCCAGATTGATACAAAAGAAGTGGAGAAATCATTAAAACAGTATGGAATTAAAAATAAGTTGAGACTACATAATGTTGGCCACAATTCTATGGAAGTTACGTTTGAAGTTTTCATAAAAGATCAAAAAAAACATACCATTATCGAGTACCTTAAAGAAAGTCAAGGAATTGAGGAAGTAAATCTGGTATCATTCAACGGTGAAGTTACAGGATAATGACGAGATGTTAGATGCAGGGAGTGGTAAAAATGATAAAGCGCATATGGGACAAACTTCTTTTTATTCTAGTGTGCCTGATGTTGATACTGACCGTAGGAACAAAGAGAAACATTTTTGCTACTGCTTTTAAACAGCTTCAGACAGTTGGTTCTTATAATGTTGTCATTAACGAAGTAATGGCAGACAATAGAAACTCCGTACAGGATAATAACGGTGACTACAGCGACTATATTGAACTATATAACAATTCCGATGTTCCTATTGATTTAGAGGGGTTCGGCCTGTCTACCGATTCGAAAAATCCTTTTATGTGGAAATTTCCGCAGGTTGTTCTTGAACCGCGTTCCTTTTTAGTTGTATGGGCTTCCGGTGTTGCTGATTACGAAATAAGACATCTTCATACTAACTTCAAAATCACAAAAAACGATGAGTTAATTATACTTACATCTCCTGATGGCACATGGAAAAATATATTTTTATTAAATGACATGTATGAAAATATATCCTGCGGGCGAATACCTGACGGAAGTGATACTATAGCCTGGTTTGACGGTGAAACTGCAGGAAGTGAAAATACGTTGCAACCTTTGAAGGAAGGCTGTGCGTCAAAGAGACTAGCTCCTGTCAGTTTCTCAAAGCCGGGAGGGTTCTATGAAAATGAAATAGCTCTCACTCTGACACATGAGGACAGCGATGCCCAGATTTATTACACCCTGGATGGTTCAGATCCTACCAGGGAGGATATACTGTATGAAGGAGAGATCAAGATTCCCTATAAAATTAATGAAGCTACTGTTATACGTGCCTGCGCTTTCAAAGAGGGCTATCCCAGGAGTAATATTGTCACCAACACCTACTTTGTGGAGAAAGGGATTTCCACAAAATACGATATTCCCATTATTTCGATTGTAACAGACCCTGATAATTTGTTCGATTACAGAAAGGGCATATATGTTGCCGGAAAAGTGTATGATGACTGGATTGAGGCACATCCAAATGAAATAGTCGGAACTAATACGCCGGCAAATTACAACCAGGAAGGGAAAAAGTGGGAGAGACAGGCTCACCTGGAATATTTCAAACCAGACGGGACAGCCGGTCTGAGACAGGGAATCGGCATAAGGACTCACGGTGGCTATTCTCTGAGTCATGAAAATAAGACACTAAAACTGCTGGCAAGGAATGATTATGATGATAATGCATTATTCAATTATGATTTCTTCCCCAATGACTCAGAGGAAGATCTGCCGGTTACTGGTGTTATTATGAGAAATTCAGGCACTGATGCCCACTATACTTTTTTTCGCCATGCTTTTGTTCAGAGCCTGGCAGACCCTTCTATTTTAGATCTGCAAAAATCTCAGCCATGTATTTCATTTATAAACGGTGAATATTACGGTATATATAATCTTCGTACTCTGTATAATGAACAATACCTTACCAATAAGTACGGCATTGCGCCAGAGGATGCAGTAATTATCAAAAACCCTTCCGGAGGTATAGGAGACGAAATACAAGCAGGGTTCCAGGGTGATGAGATTCCGTTTTGTCAGCTGTATCAATTCATTGAAAGTAACGACATGAAGATAGAAAAAAATTATGCATATGTGGAGGCACTAATGGACATAGACAATTATATTGAATACAACATACTTGAAATTTTCTGCGGAAATGAAGACTGGCCGGCGAATAATGTACGTATCTGGAGGAAAAGAACAGCTAAATATGAGCCTGAAGCTCCCTATGGTAATGACGGCAGGTGGAGATGGTTGATATTTGACCTGGATTATGGATTTGGCTTATTTGGAAGAAGTTATGAGTCTGATTCGCTGGCAATGGCAACAGCTGTAGGAAGCAAGAACTGGAATAACCCTGATGAGTATACATTAATGTTGCGGTCACTTTTACAAAATGAGACATTCAAAAATAAATTTGTCAGCCGGTTTGCCGACCTGCTTAATACAAGATACAGCACGAAGACGGTATTGGAGAAGTTAGACAGTTTTCAAGCTATGTACACTCCTTATGTAGAAGAACATATCAAGCGGTGGAACCTTCATAAGGGAAAAATCGAAAACTGGCTGGCACAAGTTGATATCATAAGGAATTATGCAATACACCGTCCGGATTATATGCGTCAGCACATATGTAAATACTTTAATCTGGAAACGGTTGAACTCTACCTCACAGTAGGCGAGGGTGGAAAGGTTAAAGTCAACACAATCGAATTGGAACCTAACAACAAGCCGTGGTATGGTGTATATTTTAAAGGAATTCCTGTGAAGCTGGAGGCAATTCCCCAGAACGGCTACGAGTTTGTTGGCTGGAAGGGCACGATTGAATCGGAAAACATAAGCTTAACTGAAAACCTTACCACTACAACCAGTTTACACGCAGTGTTTAAAAAAGCAGACAAAAGCTCATGAAGGGAAGAATACACGTGAAGCTGTTTAATGCAAAAAGGTTTAACATAGCTACTGTTCTGGCTGCTTTTATTTTGTCCATATTTATGTACCCCAGGCCAATTCTTTTTTTGGCCAGAGTGATTGAAGACTTATGCGTTGCAATTAAATTGAGCAATTATAACAGTAACTTAGAAACGTCTGAATTGCTTGATGAAGACCGTGTTCAGATCGTATTCATGTTTGACGGCGGGTGGAAATCTGTTTATTCCGGTGCATACCCAATTTTTAAAAAGTACGGATATAGGGGCAGCGTTTCAATAATACCCTCATTAGTAAATGACGAAGCCCATTTATCTTATTCTCAGATCAGTAAACTTTATATGAATGGATGGAGTATTTTGAACCAGTCATACTCTTATGAGATAAGTACGGACAGCTATAAAATGTTCAATGAATTTCAGCGCGGAAAGGACTGGATGGAAAAAAGGTTTCTGACGAAGGGTAATAAAATGGCCGTCATTCCGTACGGCTGCAATAATCCTCATCTTATAAAACTTTTAATTGATGCCGGGTATGATAATGTGAGGACACAGGACAATGTCATCATACTTGATGCAGCAAAGCTAAAAAATACAGTCTATTACCCCATTTCAATAATTGGTTTGCTGCCGGATTGGGAATTTAGTGAAGTAAAAGCCTATCTATCGGAAGCATGGAGAGAAAAAAGGCCTATTGCATTTGTCCTGAATAAGATCGGAAAGAAACATGACCGATACGGAACGACTTATACATCTGACCAGCTTGAGGAATTACTTGAGTATATTCATGCAAATGAAGATAAGTTTCAGGTGATTGCTTATTCAGACATGTTTGCTCCGCAGTAGGGAGTGGTCAGCACGTTTGTCTGAGTATTTATGGCTCAACAAAATAGGTATAAGTTATTGACATCTATTATGTATTCATGTTATAATTTTAAAACAATACGTAAGAAGCGTTCATTCAATGGAAAAGATTGGTGGGCGCAAATGCAATGGTGCATTAAGACTTAACATATAGTTGAATTATTAGGAATTTTAAAGACGTACTCAATGGAGAGTAGAAAGTTCTTCATGGGGTGCGTCTTTTTTGTTACTTAATCTTCCTACATTAAATTTTTTCAGTTCAACTGCATAAACACAGCCGACATGCTGGAAATGCAGTTCTGAGTATTGGTTAACGATTAAAATCTATGCAGATGGGAATGAGTGAGTATGAAAAATAACAATCTACCAGTTAAACAGGGACTTTATGATCCAGTTTATGAGCATGATGCTTGCGGAATAGGATTTGTAGCAGACATAAAGGGAAGAAAATCACACCAAATCATTACCCAGGCCCTTGAGGTCCTTTTGAATCTAGACCACAGAGGGGGTATTGGAAGTGAAGAAAATACCGGAGATGGAGCCGGAATTCTTATTCAGATAAGTGATGATTATTTCAGACAGATATGTGAAGATAAAAATATTATACTTCCTAAAGCAGGACAATATGGAATCGGGATGGTTTTCCTGCCTGTTGATGATGATTGCCGCAGAAGATGTGAAGAGCAGTTTGAATCAATTGTTGAAGAGGAAGGGCAGGAATTTATATGCTGGCGCACTGTACCTGTGAATAATTCATCACTGGGTTCAGCAGCCGTATCCTGTCAGCCTATTATCCGCCAGGCGTTTATTGCACGAGGCTCGGGGACGCAGAAGGGAAAGGAATTTGAAAGAAAGCTGTACATTATCCGAAAAAGAGCGGAGAAGGAGATAAAACCACACAGCAATGGAAATTACAGCAACATTTATTTTGCAAGTTTATCACATAAGACCATTGTTTATAAAGGAATGCTTAAGGCAGCCCAGCTACCTGAGTTTTACCCTGAACTGCTTGATGAACGGATGAAGAGCGCGATTGCACTAGTTCATTCGAGATTTAGCACCAACACTTTCCCAAGCTGGGAAAGGGCACATCCCAACCGCTATATTGTCCACAACGGCGAGATTAACACTTTAAGGGGCAATGTAAACTGGATGCGTGCCAGACAAGCAATGTTTTCAACAGATTTATTCAACAAAGACCTTGATAAAATCTTGCCGGTGATCGATGAGAACGGCAGTGATTCGGCTATGATGGACAATTGCCTTGAATTTCTGTACCATTCCGGCTATTCACTTCCACATGCTATGATGATGATGATTCCGGAACCGTGGTCAGGCCATGAAAGTATGGATGATCAGAAAAAAGCTTTTTACCAGTATCATAGTTGCTTAATGGAGCCATGGGACGGACCTGCTGCTATTGCGTTCACTGATGGGGATCAGGTAGGTGCCGTGCTGGACAGAAACGGTCTGCGCCCGTCTCGTTATTATATTACCATGGATGGTTTGGTAATACTTGCTTCTGAAGTTGGCGTACTGGACATAAATCCCCAGAACGTTATCAAAAAGGGCAGACTTCAGCCAGGCAAGATGTTCCTGGTTGATACAGTAAAGGGATATATTATTGAAGATGAAGAGATCAAACGGAAAATTACGGAGAGCCGTCCTTACAGGGAATGGCTGGATCAATACATGACAGGAATTGAAGACTTGGATGGATGCATTGAGCAGGAGAATTCCGAGTCAAAAGACCTGGTTACGAAGCAGAGACTGTTTGGCTACACATATGAAGATTTATCCATTATATTGGAACCTATGGCGGCAAAAGGTGAAGAACCTATTGGTTCCATGGGGAATGATACTCCTTTGGCAGTATTGTCACCGAAGCCACAGCTTCTTTACAACTACTTTAAACAGCTATTTGCGCAGGTGACCAATCCCCCGATTGACGCAATAAGAGAAACAATTGTTATGTCTACCGAAACTCTCATTGGTTCGGAATGCAATCTATTAGAGCCTGTTCCGGAGGCATGCATGCGGATAAGAATGGATACTCCTATTCTTAACAATAAGGAAATGAGCCTGCTGGAGAATATTAAGCAGGAAGGTTTTAAGTCTGAGTTATTGCAAATTCTTTATAAAGTAGGAGATGGCGGCCAGGGTTTGGAAAAGGCCATGGAAGCTCTTTGTCAAAAAGCAGAGCAGGCTATTATTAACGGAGCAAACATATTGATTCTGAGTGACAGGCGGGCTGACAGGGAACATGGTCCAATTCCTGCTTTGCTGGCAGTATCAGGACTTCATCATTATCTTATAGGAAAAGGGCTTCGCACCAGAACCAGTATTGTGCTTTCTTCTGCGGAACCCAGGGAAGTGCACCATTTTGCACTTTTAATTGGCTATGGTGCTGATGCCGTCAACCCATATCTTGCATATGAATCTATCAGAGATATGATTGACAGAGGTTTATTGAAAGACATAGAGTATCCGTCAGCTGAGAAGAATTACATCAAGGCAGTTGTCAAGGGAATAGTTAAAGTTATTTCCAAGATGGGGATATCTACCATTCAAAGTTACAGAGGGGCACAAATATTTGAAGCAGTTGGTATAAGCCATGACGTGATTCAAAAATACTTCGTCGGAACCCCCTCAAGAATTGAGGGAATGGATATCAATAAAATAGCTCATGAAGTTGAGTTGAGGCATAAAGCCGCTTTTAATGCCGCAGACCGTGGTGATAAGGTTCTTGATGCTGGTGGATTGTATAAATGGCGAAGAGAAGGCGAACAGCACCTTTATAACCCGGAAACCATCCACAAGCTTCAACAGGCTTGCAGGACCGGAAACTATGAAATGTATAAGGAATATGCAGAAGCGATAAATGGCCGGCCGGAACAGGTATTTACGATTCGGGGACTGATGAAATTCAAGAAGATTAATAAGCCTGTGCCCATTGATGAAGTAGAGCCTGTGGAATCCATTGTCAGACGCTTTAAAACCGGTGCCATGTCCTACGGATCTATCAGTAAGGAAGCTCACGAGGCATTGGCTATTGCAATGAACCGTCTTGGCGGAATGAGCAATACCGGAGAGGGCGGCGAGGATCCCGACAGATTCAAGCCGGAGCCTAACGGAGATTCCAGGTGTAGTGCCATTAAGCAGGTGGCCTCGGGACGCTTTGGTGTAACAAGTGAATACCTGATAAATGCAAGGGAACTGCAAATTAAGATCGCACAGGGTGCAAAACCGGGAGAGGGCGGACAGCTGCCGGGTGCGAAAGTATATCCCTGGATTGCCCGTGTAAGGCATTCAACACCGGGAGTGAGTTTGATTTCACCGCCACCTCATCATGATATCTACTCCATAGAAGACCTTGCTGAACTTATTTATGATTTGAAAAATGCAAACAGTAATGCGAGAGTCAGTGTAAAGCTGGTATCGGAGGCCGGTGTCGGAACAGTTGCTGCAGGTGTAGCCAAGGCCGGAGCAAATGTTGTTGTAATCAGCGGTTACGATGGAGGTACCGGTGCATCGCCTCGCACAAGCATAATACATGCTGGACTTCCCTGGGAGCTTGGAGTTGCAGAGACACACCAGACTTTGCTGCTCAATAATCTAAGGAGTAGGATTGTAGTAGAAACAGACGGAAAACTGATGACGGGACGGGATGTAGTTATTGCTGCACTCCTGGGAGCCGAAGAGTTTGCTTTTGCAACGGCACCCCTGGTTGTCTTGGGCTGTGTGATGATGCGTGTCTGCCATATGGATACTTGCCCGGTAGGAATAGCTACACAGAATCCGGAACTCAGGAAGAACTTTTCCGGAGACCCGCAATATGTAGTAAATCTAATGAATTTCATTGCACAGGATGTCAGGGAAATTATGGCAGAACTTGGCTTTAGGAATATAGACGAAATGGTGGGCAGAACAGATGTCCTTGCCCTGAATGAAGAAAAATTGAACTGGAAAACGGAAGGCCTGAATCTCCACAGTATTTTGTATCAGCCGGATGTTCCACAGGAGGTTGGGCGTTACTGCAGTACTGTCCGGAAAGCTCAGCTGGAAAAGACTTTGGACCGCAAAATCCTGCTTCAACTTTGCAAACCTGCACTGGAACATGGAGAGAAGGTACGTGCAAAACTACCCATAAGGAATACGGACAGAGTGGCAGGAACTATACTGGGAAGTGAAATCACAAGAATTTACGGAGCAAAAGGTCTGCCTGAAGATACCATTCACCTTTATTTCAGAGGATCCGCAGGCCAGAGCTTTGGAGCTTTTATTCCCAAGGGAGTAACGCTGGAGCTTGAAGGGGATGCAAATGACTATATCGGCAAAGGACTGTCGGGAGGCAAAATTATTGTATATCCTCCAAAGAATGCAATTTTCATACCTGAAGAGAATATAACAATAGGCAACGTGGCATTTTATGGTGCAACCGGCGGTGAAGCTTATATAAGAGGCGGAGCCGGAGAGAGGTTCTGCGTAAGGAACAGTGGCTTGAAAGCTGTTGTTGAAGCTGTCGGAGATCACGGGTGTGAATATATGACAGGAGGAAGAGTTGTAGTCCTCGGAACAACCGGTCGAAATTTTGCTGCAGGTATGTCAGGCGGAATTGCCTATGTATTGGATGAAAAGGGCGATTTTAGAAAGAGATGCAATCTTGGAATGGTACTGCTGGAAAGACTGGAAGACGATGAAGAGATCAAAGAAGTACGAAACATGATAGTAAAGCATGCAGGATATACCAATAGCAGCATTGCATGGAAAGTATTGTCTCACTGGGATGAAATGGTGCCCAAGTTTGTGAAGGTAATGCCTGAGGATTATAAGAGAATACTTAGTTTAAATAAGAATATGAAGAATAGTGGCATAACAGAAGATAATACCGTCATGGCAATATTTCAAAGAAATAAAAGCGATAAGGCCCGTATCGCCAGCAATTGATGCGAGAATGGAATGGGGTGACTGAAAATGGGTAAACCAACAGGATTTATGGAATATGAACGCGAGGTACCTTCATCCAGAGATCCTCTTGAGAGGATTTGCGACTGGGAGGAGTTATATAGTACTTTTTCTGAAGAAAAACTGAGGGAACAGGGAGCCCGCTGCATGAACTGCGGCACGCCTTTCTGCCATACCGGCCAGATAATAAGCGGTTCAGTGGTGGGATGTCCACTGAACAATCTGATACCGGAATGGAATGATCTGGTATACAGAGGGTTGTGGAAAGAGGCACTTTTGAGGTTGCTTAAGACCAATAATTTTCCGGAATTTACAGGTAAAGTTTGTCCTGCCCTATGTGAGGGTTCCTGTACTGTTTCACTCAATAAAAAGGCAGTTGCTGTTAAAAGCATTGAATTTACTATCATAGAAAAAGCTTTTGAAAATGGCTGGATAACTCCAAGAATTCCTTCCAGGCGGACAGGAAAGACAGTAGCGGTTGTCGGCTCCGGACCGGCAGGATTGGCTTGTGCTGATGAATTGAACCAGGCAGGACATAAAGTAACAGTGTATGAAAAAGCGGATCGGCCGGGCGGATTGCTGATGTATGGAATTCCGAACATGAAGCTTGATAAAAGCAAGGTTATCCGGCGTATCGACATAATGAAAGAAGAAGGAATTACATTTATTACAAATACTGAGATAGGAAAAGATATATCTGCTGATGAGTTATTAAAGAATTACGATGCTGTTGTCTTGTGCGGAGGCGCGAGAAAACCAAGGAATTTGGAGATAGAAGGGCGTAACCTGCAGGGAATATACTATGCTGTTGACTTTCTGACTCAGACCACCCGCAGTTTGCTTGACTCAAATCTGAAGGATGGCAGGTTCATTTCTGCCAAAGATAAGGATGTAGTTATAATAGGAGGAGGGGATACAGGAACGGATTGTGTTGCCACTTCCATCAGGCATGGTTGCAAAAGCGCAATTCAGCTTGAAATTATGCCTAAGCCTCTCTTGAACAGAGGAGTAAATAATCCGTGGCCGCAATGGCCTAAAGTGTATTCAATGGATTATGGCCAACAGGAAGCAGAAGCAGTTTTCGGAGAAGACCCGAGAAAATATTGTGTAACTGCAAAAGAATTTATAGGTGATGCCCAAGGAAATGTCAAGGAGATTGTGACGTCTGAAGTAGAGTGGGTTAGAGATGCTAATGGCCGCTTTACTCCCAAGGAGGTGCCTGGAACCCGTAAAATTATTCCTGCACAGCTTGTGTTGCTGGCTATGGGATTTTTGGGGCCGGAGGACAATCTTCTCCAACAGCTTGGTATCGAAAGAGATGAACGGTCCAATGTTAAGACGAAACCGGGGAAATATGCTACAAATATACAAGGCGTTTTTACAGCAGGAGATATGCACAGGGGTCAAAGTCTCGTAGTATGGGCTATCAGAGAAGGAAGAGAAGCTGCTAAGGAATGCCATGAATATTTGATACAAAAGGCTAACCTGAAATGTGCCATAGCATAACATTTTGGCAAGACAACTTTCATATAAAGCCTAAAAAAACAGCGGAAGAACGTGCAGTTCTTCCGCTGTTTTATATTACCCGGACTTTATATTTTCTCAGCCATATGTCAACCTGTATCAGATAGGCAAAAAGTTGCGGTGTTGCCATCAGTTGGCCAAACCATGGTTTGCCGTAATCTGATTTCTTTTGTGAAAGCTCCAGGATAGCCTTTTTGTTTACAAAAGGAAGCAAAGGAGAGCTGTTGTCATTGAGAATTTCAATAATCCAGGTGCTTACGGCTTTCTCGTAGGATGGGTTGTGGGTTTTTGGATAAGGGCTTTTTTTGCGGTATAGCACTTCATCGGGTAAAATGCCTGACAGTGCCTTGCGAAGGAGTCCTTTTTCCATGCCACCCAATGTCTTCATATCCCATGGTATATTCCATACATATTGTGCAAGCCTGTGGTCACAGTAGGGGACCCTGACCTCCAATCCATGGGCCATGCTCATGCGGTCTTTGCGGTCCAGTAAAGTAGACATAAACCATTTAATGTTTAAATAGAACATTTCTCTTCTTCGGGCCTCAAGACGGTTTTCTCCGGGCAGACGAGGCGTTTCTTCGAGGGTTTCACGATATCTTCTTAAAATATATTTTTCCGGCTGAATTAGTTCATTGAGTTCTTTTGAGAAAACGTTTGTACGCTCCTGCGTAGAACGGGCCCACGGGAAGGTATCCGCATTCAGCATTTCTTCATTGTGAAACCATGGGTAACCACCGAATATCTCGTCAGCACACTCTCCTGAGAGAGCTACAGTTGCATTCTTTTTAATTTCTCTGCAGAAAAGCCACAAAGAGGAATCTATATCGGCCATTCCGGGCAAATCACGGGCTTCAACTGCTGAAGCAAGGGACTCCACAAGTTGAGGTGTATCAAATTTTACATAATGGTGAATTGTGTTATATTTTTCTGACATCAACTTAATCCAGTGAGCATCGGAATTTGGCTGAAAAGTACTTGCCTTGAAAAAACGCTCATTGTCTATGTAGTCGATTGAATAAGTATGAAGCTGCAGATTGTTATTGTTTTTAAAATACACCGATGCAATTGCGGTAATGGCACTGGAATCCAGACCACCGGAAAGAAAAGTACATACAGGGACATCCGCAACCAGCTGGCGCTCTATGGAGTTTTTCACCAGATCCCTCAGCGTTTCAATAGTAGTTTCCAGGTCATCGGTATGAGGCGCGCTTTCAAATGACCAGTAACAGCGGTTATATATTCCTGAAGGATTATACAGAATATAATGCCCGGGTTTTAATTCATAGACGCCTCTGTATATGCCATGTCCGGGCGTTCGTGCAGGACCGAGGGCAAAGATTTCAGACAGCCCTTCAGAGTCAATATCCGCTTCTATAAGAGGGTGTGCTAACATGGATTTTAATTCTGAAGCAAAAATGAGAGAATTCCCACGCTGTGCATAGAAAAGTGGTTTAACACCAAACCTGTCCCTGCACAAAAACAAGCTACGTTCCCTTTCATTCCAGACAGCGAAGGCAAATATTCCGTTAATGTGGCGAGTACATTCAGGTCCCCATTCAATATATGATTCCAGAAGAACTTCGGTATCAGAACTGCTGGTAAATTTATGTCCACGGGCTTTTAGTATGTCTCTTAATTCTGAAGTATTATACAGCTCGCCATTATAAACAATTACAAATGTATCTTCTCCTCTGTACTTTATCATTGGCTGGCCGCCGCCTGCAGGGTCGACAACAATAAGTCTCCTGTGGCCCAGCAGCCCGTGGGGTGATGACCAGAATCCTGAGCTGTCAGGCCCTCTGGGTGTCAGTATATTAGTCATTTTCTCAACAACTTCTTTCTGATGATATATGTTTTCAGTTAAATTGATCCATCCGGCAATTCCGCACATGAACAATACACACCTTTCTATGTAATATATTTTTTAAATAATACTCCCTGAGAAATACTCCTAAGAAATACTTTTGCGAAGTACGTTTGAGAACACAGCTAAAAAACACTTCAAAAAAACTTCTAAAAATACTCAAAACGCTTCAAAAAACTCTTAAAAATACTCTAAAACACTTCTAAAAAATAATCCTGCAAAACACGCATACAAAATACTCCTAAAAATACCCTAAAAAATGTTTCTAAGCACTCCTGTAAAATGCTTCTAAAATACTTCTATAAAATACTCCCAAGTCACTTATGTGCAATAATTATTGATAATGATTCTCGTTATTAATTATATATTCATTATATGAAAATCCGGTTATATGGTGATTAGTTAAAATATAAATTCAGGGAAATTTGCAAGAAGAAATAAATAGAGTTGCAGTTTTTTTAAAAAATCTATTGACTGTATAAAGTGTGTGTGCTAATATATAAAATGTAAATAGTTATAAATTACAGAATAAGACAATTATATTATAAGTATAGTGTATAATATAACTGTGTATGCAATGATGCAGAGGTAGTTAATTATAAAGACGTACTCAATGGAGAGTAAAGAATCTTCATGGGTGCGTCTTTTTTATTTGATTTTGAAATGCCAATATGGCAAATATTGCAGGCAATAGGTAATATGCATATGCAAAATGCAACTATTATGCTACAAAATTGCAATTTGCATATTAAAAATAAATTTTTATAAATAGGAGGTTGCCATTAAAACTATAACATAGAAGTGTAAAGATTTTTTTGAAAATGCATTAGCTGAAGAGCTGAATCTTGCCAGAGTGTCTGAGCCATTATTTGTAAGACCTGATACAGGACTGAATGATAACCTTAATGGCGTTGAAAGTCCTGTTAGTTTTGATGTCAGAGGCATTGGAGGACATGTATCCTGAACTAACTCCAAGTGAGAGAGAAGATGCTATTATTTGAAGTATCTTCCATGGGTATCAGGGTGGATGAAGACTCACTGGTTAAGCAGCTGAAACTTGCAGGATGTGAAGAACGGTTGTAATTGCCTTTCCACAAGGATTTATTGGAAAAGAGGCTGCCTTATACAGTAGGTGGAGGAATTGGACAGTCACGTATGTGTATGTTTTTACTTAAGAAATCCTATATTGGCAAGGTACAGGCCTAGGTATGGCCTGATGATATGATTGAAATGTGTGAAAAAGCTAATATCGCAATATTGTAATAAGTAAATTTTTTTAAAATTTTTGTGTAAAGAGGGGGAATTGCTATGCCTAGTTATAGCAAAGAAGATATTTTAAGAATAGTTAATGAACAAGATGTAAAATTTATTCGTTTGCAGTTTACCGATATTTTCGGTATGCTAAAAAATGTTGCAATAACTTCTGAACAGCTAGAAAAAGCGCTTAATAATCAATGCATGTTTGATGGATCATCAATTGAGGGATTTGTCAGGATTGAAGAATCAGATATGTATTTAAGACCTGACATAAATACTTTTGCAATATTTCCATGGAGACCTCAGAGCAGTAAGGTAGCAAGATTGATTTGTGATGTATATAATCCTGATGGCACTCCTTTTGAAGGGGATCCCAGATATGTATTGAGAAGAGCTGTAGAAAAAGCAAAATCCATGGGATATGATAAATTTAATGTCGGTCCTGAGTGTGAATTCTTCTTGTTTTTCACCGATGAGGCAGGAAAGCCTACGACAATAACCCATGATGATGCAGGGTACTTTGACTTAGGACCTGTAGACCATGGCGAAAATGCGAGAAGAGAGATGGTTCTGGCATTGGAAGAAATGGGGTTTGAAATAGAAGCATCCCATCATGAAGTTGCACCAGGCCAGCATGAAATAGATTTTAAATATGCAGATGCAATAAGCACAGCAGATAATATTATGACATTCAAAATGGTCGTAAAAACAATTGCCCAGAAAAACGGTCTACATGCAACGTTTATGCCTAAACCTGTTTTTGGAATAAACGGTTCGGGAATGCATACTAATGCTTCTTTGTTTAAGAATGGCAAAAATGCTTTTTATGATGAAAATGATCCTCTGCAATTAAGCCAGGATGCATATTGGTTCATCGGCGGAATTATGAAAAACATGAAATCTATAGCTGCAATTACTAACCCGATTGTAAATTCCTATAAGAGACTTGTACCCGGGTATGAAGCTCCTGTATATATAGCATGGTCAACAAGAAACAGAAGCCCGTTAATAAGAATACCTGCAGCAAGAGGTGCAGCAACCAGGGTTGAATTAAGATGTCCCGATCCGTCATGTAATCCTTATCTTGCTTTAGCTGCTGTATTGAGCGCAGGCCTTGACGGAATAGAGAATAAAATTCAGCCGCCGTTACCGGTAGATAAAAATATCTTCGAGATGGGAGAAGAGCAGAGGCTTGCTGAGGGAATAGATTCACTTCCGGGCAATCTGAAAGAAGCTGTTGACGAAATGGAAAAAAGTGAAATGGTTAGACAGGTACTGGGTGATCATATTTTCACTAAGTATATTGAGGCTAAGAAAAAAGAGTGGGATCAGTACAGGACAAAGATCAGCCAGTGGGAGCTGGATCAGTATTTAGCCAGATATTAATATAATAGATAAGATATTGATATAGAAGATAAAGAAATACTTTTTGATACAAAAGATAAAGAAATACTGTTAAAACCAAATTGTTAGTGTAACCGTGCTATGCCCCCTGTCAAGTTTGACAGGTTAAATAAATTAAATGAATTGTTGCTGAACGACCACAATAAACTGTGTGGTCTTTTTTTTATACTTGTGATTTCTCTTAATTTCTCATTATGTTTATTTTTTGATATTGGATGTAATGTCCGGCTACGGATACACTATAGAAAACAGGTGGAGTCAATGTTTTTGCCTGTGATGTTGAGATTTTTCAGTCAGCACAAGGGAAGAATGTGTGATGTATTACAGCTGCCTGATGATTAATTAATGACTATAGATAGTAGAAATTAGACAATAAAAATTAGTTAACAAAAATTGGGCAATGAAATATTGTGTTTAGCAACCTGCAAATATTAAACTATTTATGAGTTTTGAGTGAATAATTTGTGATATTATGCAACTTTATATAGTTATACTTTCATTATTCTATTGACATATTTCTGTCCACATTGATATAATGTCAATAGTGAACAAGGGCGTTCATCAAGTATAAAGTCAATTTTATACTTTTGTACTGTGATGACGCCCTTTAGTTTTGTTAGTAGACGCGGCGGGTATAATATAAGTATATTATTTAAGGAGGCCGAAACTTATGACATATACAATGGAAGAGGTTTTGGAATTCGTCAGGGAAAACGACATCAAGTTTATTCGCCTAGCATTTTGTGATATCCTGGGAGTCCAAAAAAATATTTCCATAATGCCAGATGAACTGGAAAGGGCATTTAGATTTGGTAAATCTTTTGATGCCTCTGCAATTTCCGGTTTTATGAATGTTGAAAAGTCTGATTTGTTTCTGTACCCGGATCCGGTTACACTGCATGTTCTACCGTGGAGGCCTCAGCAGGGGCGTGTTATTCGTTTCTTCTGCGATATAAAATACCCGGACAGAAGTGATTTTGAAGGAGATACGAGAAATATTTTAAAACAGGCGGTAAAGCGTGCGAATGAAATGGGATATGAATGCATGATAGGAGCCGAATGTGAATTCTACCTGTTCGAAACTGATGAGAATGGTAAGCCGTCAGACGTACCCTTTGACAATGGCGGATATCTGGACATTTCTCCTCTTGATAAATGCGAAAATGTGCGAAGAGAAATTTGCCTTACTCTTGAGCAAATGGGTATAAAGCCGGAGAGTTCACACCATGAACAGGGACCGGGGCAAAACGAGATAGATTTCAAGTACAGCGATGCCCTTGAAGCGGCGGATAATTTTATAACATTTAAATCGGTCGTAAAAGCCATTGCTGAAAGGAATGGATTGTTTGCATCTTTCATGCCTAAACCAATACTGAATGAAAGCGGAAGTGGCCTTCATATTAATTTATCCCTTTTGAAAAACGGTGAAAATATTTTTAAAAACTCAAGCGACGGTCTTTGCGGCGAACCAGGGCAATTCATTGCAGGAGTGCTTGACAGAATTCTGGATATCACAGCATTTAGCAACCCTATTCCTAATTCATATGCCCGCTTAGGAAAATTTGAAGCACCTAAATATTTGTCATGGTCTTATGAAAACCGTTCACAGCTTATCCGTATTCCGGCATCATCAGGTAAGTATACCAGAATGGAATTGCGTTCTCCGGATCCTTCCTGTAATCCTTATTTAGTGTTTGCTCTTATTATTCATGCAGGACTTGATGGTATAGAGAAAGGATTGGAACTGCCGCAACCTGTTGATTTTAATATGTATACAGCAAGCAGAGAAATACTGGATAACCTAAAAGCACTTCCTGATGACTTGAAGCAAGCTCTCGACATTGCATCTGATAGCGAGTTTATTAGAAGAATCCTACCTGAGGCAACATTAAGAAAATATATGGCGCTCAAGTCGGAAGAGTGGTCAAGATACAATGAAAGTGCGGATCATCTGGGTTATGACAAGCAGGTTTATTTCCCAAAGATATAAAAAGATATAATGATTTTATTTTTCAAAGATATGATGTTTTGTTTTTTGTAAATTTATTTTAAGGGCGATGGTTGTGTGGATAGTGTATTAATAGTATCTAGCTCCGAAAAAGGAAAAGAATTGTTAAAGGAGCTTATGACCTTCCAATCATACAATAAAATAATCACCGCCGATACTGGAAATGAGGCCAGACGTCTGTTAATAGAAAAAGATTTTGATTTATGCATTATCAATGCACCTCTGAAGGATGAATTCGGGGATGAATTCGCAATAAATATTGCAAGCAGAGGAATATCTCAAGTTATGCTAATTATTAAGAACGAAATGGCTGATGAAGTATCCGAAAAAGTTGAAGAGTTCGGTGTTTTTGTCGTACCAAAACCTATTAACAGGCAGTTCTTTTGGAGTGCGTTAAAACTTATGAACGCTGCGCACAACAGGCTGATGAGTTTGCAAAGCAAGAATGTTCAGCTTCAGAAGAAAATTGATGATATAAAATTCATAGACAGGGCCAAGTGTATACTTATACAATCATTGAAAATAACGGAAGAAGAAGCCCATAGGGCCATTGAAAAAAGGGCAATGGATATGCGTATCACAAAAAAAGAAGTTGCTGCTGAAATAATGCGAAAGTATGGGAAAGTAGACTGATAAGCTTTAGCTTATGCAGCAAAGTGCGGGGTGGAGAGAAAATGGAAATGAAGTTTACTAAAATGCAGGGCTGTGGTAATGATTATATTTATGTCAATTGCCTGACTGAAGAAGTCAGTTCTCCTGAATCACTGTCCATAAAGCTGTCAGACAGGCATTTTGGTATTGGCGGAGATGGATTGGTCTTAATATGTGAATCAGATAAAGCGGATGCAAAAATGCGTATGTTCAATGCTGACGGCAGCGAGGGGAAAATGTGTGGCAATGCTATACGCTGTGTAGGGAAATACCTTTATGACAACGGAATTGTAAATAAAGAAATTCTGACTATTGAGACACTGAGTGGAATAAAAAAGCTGAAACTGTTTTTAAAAAATGGTATGGTTTATTCGGTATGTGTAGATATGGGAAAAGCCGAGTTCAAGCCGGACAAGATTCCGGTTCTTCTGAATGGAGACAGAATTATCAATCAGGAAGTTGAAATAGGCAACGCAAAATACCGAATTACATGTGTATCCATGGGAAATCCTCATTGTGTTGTTTTTTGTGATGATGTGGAAACAATTGATATTGAAAAAATAGGGCCTATATTTGAACATGCTCCAATATTCCCTGAAAGAGTCAATACGGAATTTATTAAGGTTATTGATAAAAGTACGATAAAGATGCGTGTATGGGAACGTGGAAGCGGTGAGACTATGGCCTGTGGAACAGGAGCATGCGCTGCCGCGGTTGCTGCAGTGGAAAACGGTTTTTGCAGCAAAGAGGACGAAATCAGGGTAATACTAAAGGGTGGAGATCTATTTATTAAATATACGGATGAAACCGTTTATATGACAGGAGCTGCGGAAAAGGTATTTGAAGGCGTTGTTGAGATATGAGTATGGGAACAAGCTCTAAAGCTCTCTACAATGCTATCTCATTAATTAGCACAACAATTTATTTAACATAAAAAAATAGAAAGAAATCAAAAAATAAAAATAAATAATGTGTTATATGGAGGAAGTAAATGAGAATAAATAAGAATTATTTGGATTTGCAGGACAGCTATCTGTTTTCCAGAATATCAAAGAAAGTTGCAGATTACAAAGAGAAAAATCCCGAAAAGGACATTATCAGTTTGGGGATAGGCGATATTACATTGCCACTTTGTGAGGCGGTTGTACGCGCCATGCAGGCTGCAGTTGCAGAAATGGGAACAAAGGAAGGATTTAAGGGCTATGGGCCGGAACAGGGGTATGGCTTTTTAAGACAGGCTATAGTCAGGTATTACCAGAAGAGGAACGTCTCACTGGATCCATCTGAAATATTTATAAGTGATGGAGCAAAGAGTGATTTAGGCAATATCCTTGATATTTTCTCGGTTGATAATGTAGTCCTGATACCAGACCCTGTATACCCGGCATATGTGGATTCAAACATTATGGCGGGCAGAAAGATTTTATACATGGATGCAAATGAGGGAAACAATTTTCTTCCCATGCCGGATGAAAGCTTAAAAGCAGATATTATTTATATCTGTTCCCCAAACAATCCAACAGGAGCGGTATATAACAGGGAACAGCTCCAGGCGTGGGTAGATTACGCTATAAGCTGCAATGCAATTATTCTATTTGATGCAGCTTATGAAGCCTTTATACAGGATAATGAGCTCCCCCGCAGCATTTATGAAATTGATGGTGCGAAGAAATGTGCTATTGAGTTTTGTTCATTATCTAAAACAGCAGGTTTTACAGGAGTGAGATGCGGATATACAATTGTTCCTATGGAACTGGTATATGATAGCACTGCTTTGAATAAACTATGGTTGCGCCGTCAGACTACCAAGTTCAATGGTGTGCCATATATTGTACAACGTGGTGCTGAGGCAGTTTTTTCAGAAGAAGGGTATGCCCAGATACGGCAGAATATTGCATATTATTTGGAAAATGCTAAAATTATTTCAGAAACTCTCAGGGAAATGGATGTCTGGTTTGTCGGCGGGAAGAATTCACCCTATATCTGGCTTAAGTGCCCGACAGGCATGACATCGTGGGAGTATTTTGATTACCTTCTTGAGAATGCCAATGTTATAGGCACACCAGGTTCAGGATTTGGGAAAAACGGCGAAGGCTTTTTCAGACTGACATCTTTTGGTGAGAGGCAAAAAATTGCAGAGGCTATGAGAAGGTTATCCAAAATTTAATCACAGGAAAAATGAAACAAAGAACTGCCGGAATCCAGATATAATTCGCAAAACCGGCAGAGTAGGAGGATTGTCATGATTAGAGCAATTGTAGGAGCAA
>Ga0134099_1001021_pt1 | contig 28352 bp, 22 predicted proteins | sample 10_taG_2_FD_105482 | JGI IMG/M metagenome (GOLD analysis project Ga0134099, IMG submission 105482) | Switchgrass degrading microbial communities from high solid loading bioreactors in New Hampshire, USA - 10_41_5_180_A2 metaG | ecosystem: Engineered > Bioreactor > Semi-continuous > Anaerobic >...
AAAGAAAGGAACGTCCTATGATGCAGAACAGAAAAATTTGGCAAAAATTGGTCCCCAGGTCCATAACAGGCATTATTCCAGATGAAGATAAGGATAGGTTTTTCGAAGAACTGGCTCAGATTAACTACAATCGAACCAGGATCCTCAGCACCATTATCTTAACAGTAATGTTCATCCTTTTTTTCACGGATTATGACAATTATGTTAAAGGTCTCTGGCATACCATGCCGGGCTACAGATATTTATTTTTGGGACATTTATTCTTATCCATAGGATTAGCGATTATTCTTGGTTTTGTCTTATTTCAAAGATTATTAGGTAAAGATGTTTCTATTCGTAGCAAAAAAAGTTTTGTACTATTGTTTAATTTTATAGTTGCCGTATCGGCTGCCTTTATGTCGACGGCCGACCAGTTGATTCACGGCGAGATAACTGTCTATGTTTTAAGTATTTTTGGCCTAGCGGTACTCAACTATATCCGTCCTAAAATCATAATCACCATTTTTGCCACTTCTTATGTTCTGCTGATGGTAGGCATAACAAATGTCCAGTCCAATATAGATATGTTAAGAGGACACTATATCAACGCCACCGTACTTGTTGTGATTGCCGCGGCCTTGTCAGCTCTTCTCTACCACGCTAAAGTCAATGACTTTTTAAACCGCAAAACCATTGACCAGCACCGGAGAGATCTCGAAGAAAAGAACAAGGAACTGGAAAGAGCCAATAAAGAACTGCAAGAATCCATCCTGGCCTTGGACGAATCCCAAAACATGATCTTTACCCTTACGCTCGCGCTTGAATCCAAAGACAGCAATACCCACGGTCATTCCCAAAGAGTGTCCGAATATGTGATGGCAGTAGCTAATAAATTAAATCTCTCCGAAACTGACAAGACCAATTTATGGCGAGCGGCAATCTTGCATGATATCGGAAAAATTGGGATACCGGACGTCATTTTGAACAAAACCACCTCTTTAAACGAGGAAGAATGGGAAATAATGAGGTCCCACCCCGAGAGAGGAGAGGCTATCTGTTCCAAGCTTAAATTTGCCAGGGAGATCTTGCCGATTATCCGGCACCACCATGAACGCTACGACGGCAAAGGTTATCCTGACGGCCTAAGCGGTGAAGACATACCGTTTTTGGCCAGGATTATTAGCATTGCCGACACTTTTGACGCAATAACCTCACCCCGCAGCTACCGTTCGCCCGGAACCGAGGAACAGGCGGTCAGAGAACTTAAAAGATGCGCAGGTACGCAATTTGATCCCTATTTGGTTGGAGTTTTTTTAGAAGTTTATGGGAGCGTAAAAAGGTCAAAAGATTGTTTGGGAGATAAGTATGCTGGACTATCGAAAAATCCTTGAGTACCAACACTTGTTTGACAAATTTCATACGATTAATGCTACGGTTTACAGCATTAACCTGAACTCTAAAAAGGTCTTCGTCACCCATGGTGTTGAAGAAATATTTGGCTGCCCGAAAGAGGTTTTTGACCGAAAGTATTGGAAAAAGGTCATTCACCCTGAGGACAGGGAGAAAGTCTTACGCTGGGAGAAACAGTTGAGCAGCGGAAAAGAGCCTACATATATTCAGTACCGGATTTTGCGTGGCGATAACGAGATCCGGTGGCTGGAAGATCATTTAAGTCCTGTAGAAAACTTGTTTGGGGAAACCGAAGAATTGCTCGGTTTGCTCATTGACATAACCGACAAAAAAGTGGCCGAACAGCAAATGGAGTACATGGCCTACCACGATACGCTGACCGGCCTGCCCAATCGCAATATGTTTAATGAATACAGCCGCAAAGCTTTGGCTCGCTGCAAGCGGAAGGGTATGAATCTGGCTTTGCTGTTTTTGGATTTGGATAATTTCAAACAGATTAATGATAATTACGGCCATACCACCGGCGATCAGGTGATGATCCAAGTAGCTGAGAGGCTGAACCAATGTATTCGCGACGGAGACATTGTGGCCAGGGTAGGCGGCGACGAGTTTATTATTTTGCTCGAAGAGACCGACAGGGTAAGGACGGAACAGGTAGTTCTGAGGATATTGGACAACCTGTCTGCCCCGTACAAAGTAAACGGGGAATATTTCAAGTTGACTGCCAGCGTCGGAATCAGCATCTTTCCCGATGACGGCACGGACATCGAGACTCTGAAAAAGCATGCTGACGAAGCCATGTATAGCTCCAAAAACCGCGGTTGCAACCTCTACACTTTTTACCAAAAGGAGTAATGCTATTACCGGCAGGGGCAGCGAAAAGGACAGGATATCCAAGTACATGGCAGGATACTTGAGGATACTTGGGATATGTTAGGATATTTTGGATATGACAGGTCATTTGGGATATCGGGACAGCTAAGCTGTCCTTCTTCCGTTTTGGAGTATTGACTCAATATGTTATAATATCTCTATCTTTTTTGTTATTTACTCAAATTTTCTATTTATTATTTAAAATCTAACGCTTTCTATTCTTTGCTTATTTTTTAGAAAGTTTGAGATTAAAGGAGGAAGAAATGGATACCAACCTCAGAACCAAGGCTGACTCCGATCCCAAACGAAGAAGGCGAAAAGTTTCGACTGCCAAAACCGGGACTAAAGTGATAAGAGTGGCATATATTCTTCTGATTACGTTAGCTTTGCTTTTACCGGCCAACCCGGCTCCGACTGTAGCCGCTCAGAATCCGCCGCCGAAAGAGATCGCAGCTATCTTTGACAAGGTGGCCAGGGAGTATCAGGTTCCGGCCGAGATCCTTAAGGCCATAGCCTATCTCGAGACAGGCTGGCGCCAGTGGGATAAGAACGGCAAAGTGGTGATCAACAGATCGGGGAATCCGGACTATATAGGTATTATGCAAGTAGGTACCTATGATCCTCGAGATACCGAGACAGTCAACAGACTTAAAAACGACATTGAATTTAATATCGCCTACGGGGCAAAAACCCTGCTCTCCAAATGGGAGATGACCCCAAAGATAGGGGACGGAGACAAGGGTAAACTGGAAAACTGGTACTTTGCCATCTGGGCTTACAATTCCTGGTCAGCCCGCAATAATCCCCATAACAACCCCAAGGCTTACCAGGAAAAGGTTTATAAACTGATGGCCTCAGATTATCTACCCGGAGTGGTGGAGCCGGTTACAGTCACCCCAATACCGAAGTCTTGGCTGCCGAAAGGGACGGTGCCCAAAAAAAGTACCGTGTGGAAAACACCGGAACCTTTCCATTATGCCGCCTTTACTGAAGAAGTCCTGGACAAAGCCCAGTTGCAGGCAATTCAGTCCATAGAGCGGTTATGCGGTGACTCGCGTATTGACACTTCCCTCAAGATTGCCGAAGCCGGTTGGCCCTATGGCTGTAATACCGTGATAATTGCTCATGCCGAGGATTACCGGGACGCTTTAGCCGGTGCGGCTTTGGCCGGGAAATACAATGCCCCGATTATCTTAAACCCTCAGGACTGCTTGGATCCGAAAGTAGCCGAAGCCTTGACCGATAAGTTAAAACCGCTAAAAGTTATTATTCTCGGCGGTCCGCAGGCCATTTCCGAGCAGGTCGAAATTGAACTAAGGGAACTGCTCAATTGGACGGGCGATATAGTGCGGATCGGAGGGGAAAACAGCTATGAAACGGCAGCCTTGATTGCCGCCGAATTCCCTGAAGACAGCGATTTAGCCATAAGCAGCGATTGCGATTTCCCTGACGCGCTGAGTTTGGCAACCGCTGCAGCCGGTCAAGGCATTCCGCTGTTGCTGACGGATGGAAGTTCTCTGCCCGAAGCCACTGTTAAGGCGCTGCGGGACAGAAAACCTAAATATATTTATATCGCCGGCAATGAGGAAACCATATCGGAGCAGACGGTAGCCGAAATTGCCGAGCTTACCCAAGTGGCAGAAAGAAACATCATTCGTTTTGCCGAAGCCGACCGTTACCAGACTTCCGCGGCGATAGCCCAGTACTTCTATCCGCTGCCCGGACAGATCTATCTGGTTACCGGTCAGGATTTTCCGGATATTTTGGCCGGTTCGGCCTTGGCGGTTAACAATGATGCTCCGCTGCTTCTAATGCCGGCTGAAGGCCCGGAGGAAGGTTCGCTTACCGAACAATACCTTGAGTTTGTTGATGAACAGGTGAAAATCAAAGTTTTCGGCGGGCAGGAAGCGATACCTGACGTTACGCTGTTTAAAATTCTAACCTTAGTGAAACAATGAAAATAAGTGTAAGTAAGATAAGTGGGACACATGGGACAGGTGGGACACGGGGGCCTTCCCTGTGTCCCACTTAACTGATTGTAAAGAATAATAATTTGTAGTAAACTGTTAAAAGCGCAACAAAAATTCTTTTTTTACTGGAAAAATTACCGAACATAACAATCAAATATGTTTATCCGAAAGGATGGAAAGAAAACAGTGTCACGTCCGAAACGCACTCTATTATTCATGCTGTTGGATGCTGTTCTAATAAATATTGCTCTTTTCGGCAGCTTCTACCTTCGCTTTGAAGAGGGCTTGCCCGCTTCCTATATTCCTACATATACCAATGCGGCTCTGTTGGGTACGGTATCTTTGCTGGCGGCTTTTCACCTGTTTGGCCTGTATAAAAATATATGGCGCTATGCCAGTGTCGGAGAGCTGTTGTCCATAGTCTATGCCGTATCGGTCGGAGCGGCTGTTACCATTGCCGGAACCTACTTTATCTCCCCGCTGAGACTGCCCCATTCGGTCAGCGCCATGTTCTGGCTGTTTGTCATAGTTTTAACCGGGGGATTGCGCTTCAGCCAACGTTTGCGCCAGGAAAACTCCATTTTTCTAACCAGAAATAACGAGCAGCACAAAGTGCTGATTATCGGAGCCGGCGATGCCGGAGTTTTGGCTTTGCGGGAGCTTAAAAAGAGAGATTTCCGCGACGGTCTGCCTGTCGGTTTTATTGACGACAGCAGGGAAAAGATCAACTTGCAGGTTCAGGGTTTCCCGGTACTCGGCTCCCGGGAGGATATTCCGCGCATCGTGGATGAGTATGGGGTGGATGAAATAATTATCGCAATTCCGTCGGCTTCCGGGGATACTATCCGGGAAATTGTGGAGATTTGCAAAAAAACCCGGGCTTCTTCGCTGAAAATCCTGCCCGGAGTTCACGATCTGCTGAGCGGCAAACTGACGGTCAGCCCGATCAGGGAAGTCCAGGTCGAGGACCTGCTTGGGAGAGATCCGGTATCCATGGATCTGGAGGAAGTGGCCGGCTATCTGAAAAACCAGGTCGTGCTGGTAACCGGAGCCGGAGGGTCGATAGGTTCGGAGCTTTGCCGGCAAATTGTCAGGTTTAACCCGGCCAAGCTGATTTTGGCCGGACACGGCGAAAACAGTATTTTTGAAATCCAGCAGGAATTAAAGGAGCATCCTGTTTTTCCTGAGATTTTTGACATCAAGGACACGGATAAAGTCAATCTGGTTTTTGTCAAGTACAAACCCTCGGTGGTCTTTCACGCTGCGGCCCATAAACATGTGCCTTTGATGGAGAACAACCCGGAGGAAGCTTTGAAAAATAACGTGCTGGGCACTTACAATTTGGCCTCCGCCGCGGCTGAAACAGGAGTTAAAACCTTTGTCTTGGTCTCGACCGATAAAGCCGTTAACCCGACCAGCATTATGGGGGCCTCCAAACGGATTGCCGAGATGATTATCCAAGATTTCAACCGCAAATCCGCAACCAAATTTGTCGCGGTGCGTTTTGGCAATGTACTTGGTAGCCGCGGCAGCGTAATTCCGATATTTAAAAAACAGATCAGCGAAGGCGGGCCCGTAACCGTTACTGACCCGCAAATGACCCGCTATTTTATGACCATTCCCGAAGCGAGCCAGTTGGTAATTCAGGCCGGAGCAATGGCTTCCGGAGGGGAAATTTTTATTTTGGATATGGGCAAACCGGTTAAAATAGTGGATTTGGCCAAGGACTTAATCAGACTGTCCGGTCTGGAACCGGACAAAGACATAAAAATAGTTTTCACCGGCATCCGCCCGGGTGAAAAACTGCATGAGGAACTTCTTACCTCTGAAGAAGGTGCCACGGCTACCAAGCATAAGCGGATTTTTGTGGCCCGACCGAATAACATAGACTCCGTGGCCATCAGCCAACTTGTCGAGCTGGTTCGCCGACGCGGCAGTTACCTGAGCGGCGGAGAAATCGTTGACTTGATCAGGACCCTGATTCCTGACTTTAGGCAATCTGCCGATGCCCACACTGCCGCCGGACAAGCTGTCAATGCCCAAGGCGTACAGCCTGCCAATAAATGAAACTTAACGCTTTATATTTAAGGAGGCGCCTCTATGTTTGAATTCAAACGAGTAATAACTGAAAAAGACCAAATCGCATATGAACTTAAAAAGAAAATCGAAGACCATACTGCTCTGGTCGGTGTAATCGGTCTCGGGTATGTGGGCCTGCCTCTAGCCGTAGAGAAAGGTAAAGTCGGATTTAAGGTAATCGGTTTCGATATCAACCCGGAACGCGCGGCTAAAGTATCTGCCGGCATCAACTACATAGGCGATGTCAAGGACCATGAGCTTAAGGAGCTTGCCGAAAAAGGCCTGATCAGAGGCACCACGGATTTTTCGCTGCTTAAAGACTGCGACGTGATTATAATCTGTGTGCCGACTCCGTTGACTGTCACCCGCGATCCGGATATTTCTTACATGAAATCCTCGGCGGAGGAAATAGCGAAGTATTTGAGGCCCGGTCAGTTGGTGACTCTGGAAAGCACCACTTATCCGGGCACTACGGAAGAGGTTATCCTGCCGATCTTGGAAAAATCCGGCCTCAAAGTGGGCAAGGATTTCTTCCTGGCTTTTTCTCCGGAAAGGGTGGATCCGGGCAACAAAAGATTTACCACCAGAAATACTTCGAAAGTGGTCGGCGGCGTAACTCCGTACTGTCTCGAAGTGGCGTACACTTTGTATGAGCAAACCATCATCAACGTGGTTCCGGTCAGTTCCCCTGCGGCTGCCGAGCTCACCAAAGTATTTGAAAATACTTACCGTGCCGTGAATATTGCTCTGGTTAATGAATTAATGCTGCTCTGCGACCGGATGGGCCTGGACGTCTGGGAGATTGTCGACGCGGCGGCGACAAAACCCTTCGGCATTCAGACTTTTTATCCCGGACCAGGCGTCGGCGGGCACTGTATCCCAATCGATCCCTTCTACTTGACCTGGAAGGCCCGCGAATACGATTTCCATACCCGTTTCATTGAACTGGCCGGCGAAATCAACGTGGAAGTATCCTACTATGTAGTTAACAAAGTCATCCAAGCCTTAAACAAGTTTAAGAAACCTTTAAACGGAGCCAAAATCCTGATTCTTGGCGTAGCTTACAAAAAAGATATTGACGATGTCCGGGAGTCGCCGGCGCTGATTATCATGGAACGTCTGCGCAAGGAAGGAGCGGTTCTGACTTACCACGATCCTCATGTTCCGATTATCAAACCGCACGGCGGCGCCACAATGGAAATGGAAAGCGTGGAGCTGACGGCTGAAGCTTTGGCTGAAGCGGACTGCGTAGTGATAATTACCGACCATAGCTGTGTGGATTATGAATTCGTGGTCGAGCACGCCCAACTTATAGTGGATACCCGGAACGCCACCAAACAGGTGAAGAAAAATAGGGAGAAGATAGTTAAAATCTAATTAGAAGAAATTTAAATCTAATTTGAAATAAAATCAAAAAATTAGAGAGTATTAGTTAGATTTTAAAAATTGCTTTGCCTTAAGTTTTAAGGAGGAAATAAAATGACCCAAAAACAAAGGCTCGGTTTTGGCGTAATCGGATGCGGCCGCATCGCTCCGAAACACACGGAGTCGATCGTTGCCATCCCGGATGCTGAACTGGTTGCCGTGTGCGATATTGTCCCGGAAAAAGCCGAGAGTTTTGCCCGCAAGTACAATGCCGTGGCTTACTTGGATTACAAAGAATTGTTGCAGAGAGACGATATAGATATTGTGACCATTGCCACTCCAAGCGGCAGCCATGCCGAAATCGGGATTGCGGCCGCGAAGGCGGGCAAACATGTAATGGTCGAAAAACCGATGGCTATGACCTTGGCTGACGCCGACCTGCTGATTAAAACCTGTCGGGAGTGCGGCGTCAAACTTGGCGTAATTCACCAAAACCGTTTCAACAAATCCATCAAACTCTTAAGGGCGGCCCTCGAGGCCGGGCGTTTTGGCAAGCTGACCCACGGACAGGCCACAATCCGCTGGAACCGCAACCAGGAATATTATGACCAAGCCCCCTGGCGCGGCACCAGGCTGCAGGACGGCGGCGTGCTTATGAACCAGTCCATCCATAACATTGACCTGTTACAGTGGATGCTCGGCGAAGTGGACTCGGTATTCGGCTATACCGCTACCGCTTTGCGCAATATCGAAATGGAAGATGTGGCCGTGGCGGTGCTGAAATTTAAGAACGGCGCCCTTGGGGTAATCGAAGCGGCCACCACCGTTTACCCCAAAAATATTGAAGAAACCTTAAACATTTTCGGCGAAACCGGCTCGGTAATTGTCGGCGGCATTGCGGTAAACAGGATTGAAGTTTGGGAGTTTCCCGGCAGCGAAGAAGAGAAAAAACAAATCTTTGCCGCTCAGGAAAACGATCCGCCGACCGTGTACGGTTACGGCCACCGGGAGATCATCGAAGACATGATCAGAGCGGTTAAAACCGACGGCACCCCGGCTGTACCCGGCGAAGAGGGCCGCAAAGCCCTCGAGATCATCTTGGCCATCTACAAATCCCAGGAAACCGGTCAGCCTGTGAAGCTTCCTCTGGTCGAAGACTAAGATTATAAACGGCATACCTAACTTGGCCAATTTTTTTTAAGCAGAAAAATAATCATAAGTAGAAGAAAAAATAATCAGAAGATGTAAAGATGTTTTGTAAAAATAACATTTAAATCCAAATATAATTTGATATAAACGGATTTAATTTATAGTAAGCTAACCCTAGAACAGGAAGGGGAAGATAAAATGGGTAGAGCCGGTCGTTCCGGTGGCGGTTTCGGTGGAGGATTCGGCGGTGGTCGCGGTTTTGGCGGTGGGCTGGGTGGAGGACGCAGTTTTGGCGGTGGTTCAGGAGGAAGCCGTAGCTTTGGCGGAGGCTTGGGCGGCTCAAGCGGCAGAAGCCGCGGCGGCCTCAGTGGCGGAGGTTTCGGGTCTTCAAGTTCGGGGAAAAACAATTCGGGTTCATCAAAAGTGTTTATCCCGTATCCGACTTCAAGACAGCGGCCAACAGGTACTTGGGGCTCCGGTCCTTTTTCCGGAGGATCCTATGAACCTGGCAGAGAGCCAAAAGCCCGAAAGGAAAAAACCGCCAAGACTCCGGCAGAAAAATTCCGGACAGCTTTATTCGTCACCATCCCTGTTATAATCCTCTGTGTTTTTTTAATTGCCATAAGTTCCGGCGGAGATCGGAACGTTCCTGTACCTTTGGAAGCCGGATCCGTGGTAGAAACGGCTTATTATACCGATGAATTAGGCTGGATAAAGAACCAAAGGGTTTTGGAAGAGGGAATGAAACTTTTTTATGAGCGGACAGGAGTCCAGCCTTACTTGTACCTAACAGATAATATCAACGGCAAAACGGATTTTACGGCGGATGATGTAGAGAGTTTTCTGAATCAGAAGTATGATGAACTGTTCCAGGATGAAGCCCATTTGCTCTTGCTCTTCACGGAATATCAAGGTCAATACACCAGATGGTATCTCACCGGCAGCCAGGCCAAGACTGTTATCGGCGCTGAAGAAGCCCAGGTTATCCTGGACTATGTAGACAGATATTACTATTCTTCTTATGACGAAGACACCTATTTCAGCAAAGTTTTTGCCGATTCCAGTGAAGAGATAATGAGCCAGCCCACAAACTTTTTCCGGATTGCGTTAGTCATTGTCTTGCTGATTTGCCTTTTGGTGTTGGGGTATTATTGGTGGGCAAACCTGGCCTATCAGCGGGAGTTAAAAGCTAAAGAGACCAAGGCCATATTGGATACCCCTCTTGAGGAAATGGTTGATCTGGAACTTAAAGATTTAGAGGATAAATACAAAGATATGTAAGGAGCGATGAATAATGGGTATACTCGAACGTTTCACGGACATTATTTCCGCCAATGTCAATGCTTTGTTGGACAAGGTGGAAGACCCGGCCAAAATGATTGATCAGTATTTGCGGCAAATGACCGAGGATTTGGCGGAAGTAAAAAGAGAGACAGCAGGGGTAATGGCTCAAGCCCAGAAGGCTAAGAATGACCTGGACAAAAATGCCGGCGATATTAACAAGTATACCGAGTTGGCCAAGAAAGCCCTTTTGGCAGGCAATGAAGGCGATGCCAAGATCTTTTTGGCCAAAAAACAGGAGTTGGAGCAGCAGCGCCAATCTTTGGAAGCCGTGCATAGAGCGGCCCAGGAGAATGCTCAGCGCATGGTTGAAATGTACAACAAACTGACCAGGGATATCGAAGAGCTGAAGAGAAGGAAACAGCTGATAGCGGCTAAAACAGCGGTGGCCAAAACCCAGGACAAGCTCAACAAAGTTGATACCTCTCTGACCAAAGCAGGCGGAATTTTAAGCAAATTTGACCGCATGGAAGAAAAGGCCGATCGGATGTTTGAAGAAGCCAAAGCTATGGCCGAATTGAACAAGATTCCGCTTGACGAAGCAATGGAGCTGGAAAAGAAATATTCCGGTGTCACAGACAAGAGCGTGGAAGATGAGTTGGAGGCTTTGAAAGCTTCTTTGGGTTTAACCGAACAAAAATAACTGCAATGGTCTAGAGAATCCAAAGAAAGTTCATAATTAAAAAATAAAAATCTAAGCAGGACATCTCACTTCGGATTAGCCGGCGGCATAATGTATAGCACAGCAAGCCGAAAGGAGATTCCTGCTCTATGAGACCCCCTTTTGGAGACCTTAATCCCGGTATGCCTCCTATAATGCCGGATTATAACCGTGCGCTTATGATGGTGATGCCGGCAATCAGGCACAGTCTTAGGGAAGCGGGGCCGGTAAGCGTCAATCATGCAGTCACGGAAACGGCCTTAATAGCCTACCTGATTGGTCGAGACTATGATTACAGTCAGGCACTGCGCATTGTGGAGCACTGGGAAAGGTTCGAAAGCTTCCCTATGTAGCTTTTAATGTTTTTTCAAAGTTTTTTCCCAACATAATATAAGGCTTGCGCCCTGAGCAGCGAAGTTTTGAGGCGCAAAGCCTTATTTTCGTTTTAATTGGTTATAAAAGTGTTCAAAACTTACCTGATTAATTATAAAATAGACAGGTAAAGCTAAAACAAAAAAGTCCATAAAAGCCAATAATCCACTGAAAAGCGCAAGAAATTGTAACGTATAAACCTATTAATAAAGGCATAGGTAAAGTATAGATTAAGGTATAAATTCAGGGACAGAAAAATATTAAAAAGTTTCACGAAAGAAGGAATGTCTTTGGCTAGGTTTATCCACCCAACGGCAATTGTCGCTCCGAGCGCGGTTATAGCCGAAGGAGCAAGCATTGGACCATATTGCATAATAGGCGAACAGGTTAAAATCGGCGCGGGCTGTGAGCTTGCTGTGGGCTGTGTGTTGGCTGACGGTGTGGAGCTGGCGGACAGGGTAAAGCTCGAGCCTTATGTGGTGGTTCATGCCCGGACCTGCCTTGGCACCGGTTGTTTTGTCGGCAGCCATAGCACGCTGGGCAAGCCTCCGCGGGTTGCGCTTACCAGTACGGTAAAAACTCAGCCGGACTTGCCGCCTTTGCAAATCGGTTCCAACTGCACCATAGGTTGTTCGGCGGTGCTTTACGCCGGGACTGTGCTGGCTGACGGAGTCTTTATCGGTGACAGAGCCGTTGTCCGGGAACGCTGCATTCTGGCCGAAAAAGTCGTGGTCGGAAGCGGCAGTACCGTTGAAAATGACACCAGAATAGGCTCATATACCAAAATTCGAACCGGTTCCTATATAACCGCTTATATGGAAATTGAAGACAGAGTATTCATAGCCCCAATGGTCACCACCACCAATGACAATTATATGGGCCGGACCGAAAAACGCTTTAAATATATCAAAGGAGCCACGATCAGAAGAGGAGCCCGGATCGGCGGCGGAGCAATCCTGCTGCCGGGGGTGGAAGTGGCCGAAGAAACTTTTGTGGCTGCCGGAGCCCTCGTTACCAAAAATACCGAAGCCCGTAAAGTGGTCAAAGGCTTCCCGGCCAAGGAAATCCGGGATGTGCCCGAGGAAGAACTTATTTTTACCGATAACAATAATACTGGTAATGAACAAAAGCAGTAAAAACAGCAACCAATATCAATAAAGAACGAGATAAAATCAGATAAAATCAGATAAAAAACAAGATTTAAACGAATAAAACAGCTAATTTCTTTAAGAAGAAAAATTTTAAAAACGTAATTAAAAGAAAACACAAATAGTTCAAATTAACCAAAAGAAGAAAATTAATTGAAGGAGAAAGAAATAGGATTTTATAGAAAATGAGCAAGGTTCTTAAGAATATCTTAAGTAAAAAAATGTATGTTAATCTTGTTTGTTCGAGGAGAAAGGAAGGATAAAAGTGGCTATTCCTTTGTTGGATTTGAAAGCCCAATACCTGTCGCTGAAACAGGAGATAGACCAAGCAATTATAAAGGTGCTTGAGTCCGGCAGGTTTATATTCGGACCGGAAATGCATGCTTTGGAGCAGGAAATTGCCGCTTACTGCGGGACTGATTATGCCGTGGCCGTGGGCAATGGCACTGACGCTTTAGTCCTGGCTTTGCATGCTTGCGGAATAAAACAGGGCGACGAAGTTATAACCAGCCCTTTTACTTTTTTTGCCTCTGCCGAAAGCATTGCCAATGTCGGGGCTACACCCGTTTTTGTAGATATCGATCCTGTGACCATGAATATTGATGTCAATAAAATAGAAGCAAACCTTACTTCCCGAACCAAGGCCATCATCCCGGTACATATTTTCGGCCAGATGGCGGATATGGAAAGCCTGATGCAGTTGGCTCGCGTCTATGGCTTAAAAGTAATAGAAGACGCCGCCCAAGCTATAGGGGCCGAATACAACGGCAAAAAAGCCGGCTCCTACGGCGATGTCGGGACCTTCAGTTTCTTCCCGACCAAAAACCTCGGCGCTTACGGCGACGGCGGCATGCTGGTCACCGGCGACGAAGAAATAGCCGAAAAAACCAGAATGCTGCGTTTTCACGGCTGCAAAACCAAATACTATCATGACGAAGTCGGCTACAACAGCCGTTTGGATGAAATTCAGGCCGCAATCTTAAGGGTCAAGTTCCGTTACTTGGATGCGTGGAATGAAGCCCGCAGGGAAAAAGCGGCCCTTTACGATAAACTTTTGGAACCGCTGGCCAAACAGGGCAAACTGATTCTGCCGGGCAGAGACCCGCAAGCCAAGCACGTTTATCACCTATACGTGCTGCGTTCTGCCGACCGGGAAAAAATCGCGATGGAACTTAACGCCAAAGGAATTGCCAGCGGAGTCTATTATCCTTTACCGCTGCATTTGCAGAAGGCTTTTGCCCACCTGGGTTATAAACCGGGTGATTTGCCGGTGGCCGAAAAAACTTGCACCGAAGCTCTGGCCATCCCCTGCTATCCGGAGCTGACCGCCGCTCAACAAGAGCAAATAGCCGAAGTTATCCACGCCGCTTTGGCTTAAACATGCCTTGGCTTAAATAAATAGAATTTAAATATTTTGTATAGGAGGAAAAATGTTCTGGAACAACGGCCTAACAAGAAGTAACGAAACTCGTTTGTTTTTACTTGCCACAGTTATGCTTTCAGCAATGATTCTGCCGGCATTTCCGATTCATCCTTCTTTGCCGAGCCTGCGTTTGGAAGAAATGTTATTGTTCGGTGTGTTTGGCCTGAATGTTTTGGCTTTTGCCCGGAATAAATTCCGTTTTAACGAACAGGAAAAAGAACAGCTCCAAAAACAGCAAACCCAACTCAAGCTTGTTTTCCTGCTGTTTGGTTTGTTGGTGGCTTCCTACACGGTCTCCAACATTTACGGGGTTGGAATCAGAAAAGCCGGTTATTTCGGTTTCAGAGATCTAATGGAGTTGGTGACCTATTTTAAATATTTCCTGGTAATAACGCTGACCTTGTCTATAGACTTTAAAAATGAAGAATTTGCGTTCTTTAAAAAAGTGTTCCTCGGCGGAATGGTCTTTTTACTTATCTTTAGCTGGGGTCAGCATTTCAACCTCGGGAATATGAACACCTGGTTTACCCCTTTCTTCAACCAACAGCACTGGGATACTTTAATTTACGGCAACCCGCCGCGGGTATTGGGCACCTTTGACAACCCGAATTATTTCGGTGTTTTTACCGTCATCGTGCTATCCTATCTGGTCGTTAAATATTTTTTTGCTGCCGGTGAGGACAAGTTCCCGTGGCTGCTGTTTATCTTTATTGGACTCGTTATAAAACTGGAGTTTCTGACCATTTCCCGTACCGCGCTGTTTTGCATAGCATTGCTGTTCGTAATAGTCTGTATTTGGGCCTTTTTCTACCATCGGCGCAGCAAAAAAGTTCTTATTAAAATACTTGCTCTGTTTCTGTTGACCATGGTGTTGTTTGTGACGGCCTCCGACGACTTCTTTTACAGGCTGCAGGAAGGGCTGGACTTTTCCGAAAGCACTTCGATGCAGGGCCATATTGAGCGGTGGGGAGCCGCCGTCGGCACCATTTGGGAGTCGCCCATTCTGGGCTGGGGTACGCAAAAATACGTAATGTCCACTACCGTGGATAATGAATATATTCTGGTTACCCGTAGATACGGCTTTGTCGGCCTGGCCATATATTTGGCCTTTTTCCTGGTGCCCTTTGTTAAAGGGATAATAGAACTGCGGCAGAGGACAAAAATCAAGGGCAAAGGAGCGCCCTACGACCGCTCGTCCGTATTGATAGGAGCTTATGTGGCCGTTCTGCCTACAATTTTTGTCTTTTGCATTATGGCCGGCATTTTCTACAACTTGAGACTTATGACCTTATTTGCTATTTCGCTGGGTCTGGTATACAATTCTTTAATACACAACACCCAGCAAAATAACTGGCCCGCGCCGGAAGAATCCGAAGTTTAAAAAGGTTATAGTTTGGCGCTTAAGGATCTTATAAGATTAGAAATTTAGAAAGTTAATTTGTAGTTAAATACAAGCAGGTTTGTGTTAAAACGATTAGAAAGTTTAAAATTTAAGAGTTATAGAATTATAAGATAATTCAAGTTATAAGATAATTTAAGTTATAAGTTAATTTAATTTACAAATTAATTTAATTTACAAGTTAATTTAAGTTATAAGATGATTTAAAGGTTAAGTTATAAGTTTGAAATTCGAAATTTGTAGTTTGAAGTTTAAAGCTTAAAGCTTAAAGCTTAAAGTTCCAAATTTGAAGTTCAAAGTTTGAATTCCGAATTTTGCAGTCTGAAGTTTCAGAGATTTGGGGTCAAGTGGGTATGAAAGTTCTGGTTTTGTCCCATATGTATCCTTCCGACCAAAATCCGACTTACGGGATTTTTGTGCATGAGCAGGTCAAGGCTCTGGCCGAGCAAGGTTGCGAAATAAAGGTCATTGCGCCGGTACCCTGGGCTCCGTGGCCTGTCAGCGCGCTGAAAAAGAAGTGGCAAAGCTATGCTTCCATACCGGCAAAGGACGTGCTGGACGGCATAGAAGTCCATTACCCGCGCTACCCGGTTTTGCCGCGCTCTTTTTTGTTGGCTGAAGCTGGCTATCTGATGTTCCGCGGGATGAAGCGTTTAGTTGAACGCTTGAGCCGGGAGTTTCCTTTTGACTTGATTCATGCCCATGTGGCTTTGCCTGACGGCCAAGCGGCCGTTTGCCTGAAGCAAATTTACCGGGTACCGGCCGTCGTAACAATCCACGGCCAGGATTTTCAGACCACGGTGAACAGAAGCGGCAGAGTAAAGGCTAAGCTCCTGGAAGTGCTGGACAATGCCGACCAAATTATCACTGTAAGCTCCAAACTTAAGAATATCGGCATTAAGCTTGGCGAACAATATTCTTTCGGTTCTAAGATTGAAGTCGTAAATAACGGGATAGACTTAAAAGTTTTGCCCCCAGATCAGACCGAAATCCGGACACAGGCTTTACAGAGTTCGGGTTATTCCGAAAGCGGGCATTTTTTTGCCCGGAAAGACAAAATCAGAATTGTCAGTGTATCCAATCTCAAAAAAACCAAAGGAATCGACTTAAATATCCAAGCTTTGGCTGTTTTGGTGAAAAAATATCCAAATCTGGAATACTATATAGTAGGGGACGGTGAAGAGAGGCCAAATCTGGAGCGTCTGGTCAAGGATCTGGGCCTTGGCGATAAGGTTAGTTTTCTGGGTCGCCTGCCCCATGCCGAAGCTTTAAAACAAATAGCCGCTGCGGATATTTTCAGCCTGCCGAGCTGGCAGGAAGGTTTCGGAGTGGTATATATCGAAGCGATGGCCCAAGGCATCCCTGTTATAGGAGTCAGAGGAGAAGGGATTGAAGACGCGATAGTCCACGAACAAAACGGCCTTTTGGTCCGTCCGCAGGATGTTAATGACTTGGTCAAAGCGTTGGAGCGTCTGCTAAGTTCTCCTTCCTTTGCCGCAAAGCTCGCGGCAGAAGCTAAAGCCACCGTCCGGAAAAAATTCACTTGGCAGAAAAACGCTGAGAAAACCGTAAATGTATATAAAAGGCTATTGGAACAAAGAGCAGGAAGATACACTTAAAAAAGACAGTGAGACGAAGTGAGACGGAAGAAGGGACAAGGGTCAAGTGGTATGTGCCTTATTAGGAGGTAATAACATTGAAAATCTGTATCCTGACAACCGGGCATCAGGCTCTCGATAACAGGATATTTTATAAAGAAGCGCTGTCTCTAAAGAAAAAGTATGACGATATAACTCTGATTGTTCCTGATGAACGTGCCGAATATACCGAGCAGGGAATCAAGATAATCGGCGTCCCCAGAGCTAATTCCCTGTACGGCCGCTATAAACTTGGGGACACGGTCGTGGCCAAGGCTATTGAAGTCCAGGCCGACGTTTACCATTTCCACGATTACGAGCTGATTTTTAAAGTAGGGAAAATTAAGAAAGCTTTGCCGCACTGCAAATTAATCTATGATGTGCACGAACACTATCCGGACATGATGCGCATGTCCAAAAAAGTGCCGAAATTTATCCGGCCGTTGGCCACATTTATCGTGGATAAAAGCGAGCTTTTTTTAGCTCCGAAATTCGACCAGATTATCACCGCGGACGATGCCGTTAAAGAAAGATTTGGCAATCACCCGCATGTTGATATTCTTTACAACTTTTCGGACTTTGTGCCTGAAGAAAAGCCCGAAATAGAGAAAGAGTACGATATTATTTACCAAGGCGGAATTACGCTGGAACGCGGGGCCTTTAACCTGGTCCAAGCCGTTCATTTATTGAAAGAAAAATACCCGCAAATAAAACTGGTCTTTGTCGGCCCGTTCAATGATTCTGAAGGGCGGGAATTGGTCTATAACTATATTGCGGAAAACGGCTTAAACGAAAACGTCTTGTTTGTGGGGAAAGTACCTCACCTGGAAGTCGAGGATTATATCCGCAAATCGAAGATTGGCGCGGTTACGCTGTTGCCGGTGCCCAAATATTACAAAAACATTCCGATCAAACAGTTTGAATATATGAGCTGCGGGATCCCGGTGGTCGGCAGCGACCTGCCGCCGATTAAGCGCTTTTTGGAACCGTACAACAGCGGGATTGTTGTGGACCCGACCAAACCGGAGGAAATAGCCAAAGCGATAAACATTCTGCTGGCCGATCCGCGCCTTTGCAAAGAAATGGGTCAAAACGGCTTGAAAGCGGTTAGAGAAGAGTACAACTGGGGTAAAATGGAAGAAAGGCTGTTTAAAATCTACAGCCGTTTGGAACGAGAACTGGAAGAAAGCAAGTAAGAAGAAATATATCCGAAAACATAAGCAGAAAAGAAAATAAGTAGAAAAGAAATCATACGGAGAAAAAAGAAAAGTAAACGACGGAAAAGAGCGAGCAATAAAAAAGGAAAAAGTAATAGAGTGAACAATAAGTAAAAGATAAACGAACGTACAAGTAAGTAAAAGATAAACGAACGTACAAGAGAAGAAGTGAATTTATGAATACTCGTTTAATCATAAAAAACGCTACGGCTTTAGGAATATCAGGATTTGTCGCCAAAGCAATTACCGCTGTGGTAGGTATAGTGGTAACCCGCTATTTGGGGCCTGCCGCTTACGGAGACTACTCGGCGGCTAATGCTTATGTAGGAACTATTATCCTTTTTGCCGAGCTCGGAATAAGCCAGTACATGGTCCAGGAAGGATCGCGCAATCTGGCCGTTTTGCCCCGCTATTTCGGGAGCACTCTTTTGGTTAAAACCACTCTTTGCGTAGTATGCTACCTGCTTATGCTTGTGCTGATGTTTCCGGCCGGCTACAGCTCCACGGTAAAGACCCTGATTGTCATTGCAGGCTTGGGGGTGTGTTTTAACGCTCTGAATCAGTCCGTGTACAACTACTACCAAGCGGTCCAAAAACTCTATCTGGCTGCCTGGTTCCAATTCCTGACCACGTTCCTGATAGCCGTTTTGACCGTAATCGTGCTGATGGCCGGCTTGGGCGTTGTGGAGATCACCTTTACCCACCTGCTGACCTACGTCATCATCAGTGTTTTGCTCTATTTGGCCCTGCGCAAAGAAGTAAAACCTGAATTCCAAATACGGGGCTTAAGCACTACGATCAAGAAGGCTTTACCCTTCGGTATACATAGGATTTTTTATTACATGTTTGCCCAGCTCAGTATCCTGGTGCTGTCCCTGATAACCACGAATGTCGATGTAGGGATTTACTCGGCGGCCTATAAGCTTATACTTATCTTGATTTTCATCCCGAGCCTGATGACCAGCGCCGTTTATCCGGTTTTATATCAGCTTGGCGTGTCCGATACTTCCAAGCACCGGGATATTGTGGAAAAAATGTTTAAAGTTCTGGCTGCAGTCGGCATTGCCGGCAGCACTTTAATTTTTGTGCTGGCCGAACCGCTGGTAGTCTGGCTGTATGACGGCAAATTCAACGATTCCGTGCCCATTTTGATGATCGTAACCTGGCTTTTGGCCTTTGAATGCATGAGCTTTGCGCTAGGGGACGTGCTGACCACCACTAACCGTCAATGGCAAAGGACGGTAATTCAAGGCTGTGCGCTGGCGATACTGTTTGCCTTGATTGTGGCTCTGTACCCGAGCTTGGGGATTTACGGAGCGGCTTATGCGGTTATTTTGGTCGAGGGTTTTATCTTTTTGTGCTATTATATAATTGTAAGGAAAAATGTGTATAAAATTCGCCTATTAAGGCAGTTGCCTGCGACCGGTATCGCAGCATTGATTATGGGTCTTTGTGCCTGGGCTCTGCAGAGCTATCATCCGATTTTGGCGGCTGCAGCGGCCGGTTCGGTTTTCGTAGTTCTGATCGTCGCCTTGGACAAGGATTTCCGCAAAATCGGCAGGTATGCAGCGGCTCAAGCTTTACAGTTGCTCCATATCAAAAAGTAAAGTGAATCAAAACAGAAATATAACAAATTTCCAATGGCAAAAGAAAAAGCCTGGAAAAAGATTTAATAAAATATGAAAACAAGGAGGAAAAAATGCTTCAGTGGATATTGCTTGCGCTGACTGTACTTGGCCTTGGATTTCTGATAGTTAGAAAGCCCCTTTGGCTCGTACCGTTATTGGCAGTAGCGGTTGCTTTGGAAATCTCGAGCATTTGGTATCCTGATCTCGGCAGGATTGGGGAGATGCTCGGAATTGTTTCGCTGACCAGACTGACCAGTGTGGCTTTGATTCTGGCGGCCTTTCCGCGCTTGTTGTACATATCTGAAATGCGGCAAAGATTCAGAGCAATTGTTGGAGATCCGTTGACTGTTATTCTGCTGATTTACATAATCCTTGGGGCGGCAAGCATGCTTTACTCGGCGGATCTGCTGAAGACTTTGACGGAAACTGTCCGCTTGCTGGTGCTTTTTGCCGTTTTCCTATCCATTGCTTTGCTTATGGACAGAAATCAGGAACTATTGCCTTTCCATGCGGTACATATCACTGCACTTTTACTGGCGCCGCTCTCGTTTTATGAAGCCTTTACCGGCAACGCGATTTGGCATGAACAAGCGCTGGTCAAAGGGACGATAAGGGTGAACGCCACCTTTGTTGACCCGAACATTTTTGCCCGCTTCTTGGTTCTAGCCATAGTCGCCAATTTTGTTTTGCAGCTCTATACCCGGGAAAAAAGCCTAAGAGTGCTTTACATGGGCGCTCTGGCCGTCTTGCTCGCCGAGCTTGCGCTCACTTCTTCCCGCGGCGGAGTGCTGACCCTGCTGCTTATCTTGATAATTGTGCTGTTTATGCTGCCCAATAAGAAGGCTGTGTTGTGGGTATTTGGCTTAGGTGTTCTCTGTGCCGCGCTGGTATTGTTTATTCGCCCGGATATTTGGGACAGGCTGTTCAGCCTGTCAGGCGGCTTAGCTGCCGCGGCCGGACCGGTAAGACTCTATCTCTGGAAAGCGGCCCTGGCGATCTTTGCCGACCATCCGGTACTCGGGACCGGACTTGGCACCTTCCAGACCGTCTTTCTAAGCGACTATGCCCATTTGAAAACCGTTGCTTCGGACGTAAGTCTGTCCCATACCACAATTCTGACTGTTGCAGCGGAATTAGGCATCGTCGGCCTTTTGGTTTTAGTGGCTCTTTGGGTGATTCTGATAGTCAGAGTATTTCAGTTGTTAAACATTTCCGGCTACAGCCTGAGCATATTCACCAATTATCGCAACCAATACTATGCCGGGGCAGGCTATTTTCTGTGGGCCCTGACGGTATTTGTAAGTTCTCAGGGCGAAGGGCGCTTTTTTGAAGATCCGATTCTGTGGCTGAGCTGCGCTTTACTGGTAGTCCTGAGAGTAATGCGCCGCTAAAATTAATAGCTAGTGCATAGAATAAAAGTGAATAAACAAAAGATGTGTGAATTTATAAAGGCGTTAAAGATAGAACAAAAAGGCATAGAAATAAACAACGATAATATATTAAATAAATAACGATAATATATCTAAACTAGTTATGGTGTTAAAAAATATATATATATTAATTAAGTAGAAAAATTAATTAGAAAATTAATTTCAGTAAGAAATTTTAAGGAGATACTTGGTTAAGTAAAAACGCGTATATTGAATGTGAGTCATTCGCTATGGAATAATGGGAGGAAATACTATGACTACAAAACCCCGGATACATCTTTCAGTGCCTCATATGAGCGGTCTCGAGCAGCAATACATAAATGAGGCTTTTACGAGCAACTGGATTGCTCCGCTCGGGCCTAATGTGGACGCCTTTGAACGGGAAGTGGCCGAATATGTCGGCACCAAGGGGGCCCTGGCGTTGAGCTCCGGTACGGCGGCCATTCATATGGCCGTAAAACTGCTCGGCATCAAACCCGGGGATAAAGTGCTTTGCTCCACATTGACCTTTGCGGCCAGCGCCAACCCGATAGTCTACGAAGGGGGTGAGCCGGTCTTTATCGACTCCGAACCCGGAAGCTGGAATATGTCGCCGATCGCGTTGGCCAAAGCTTTGGAACAGGCCCAAAGGGAGGGCTGGCTTCCGAAAGCCGCTGTTGTGGTTGATCTTTACGGTCAGAGTGCCGATATGGAACCTTTGCTGGAGCTGTTGGACCATTACCGGGTGCCGATGATTGAAGATGCCGCCGAAGCCCTTGGGGCGACTTACAAAGGCAAAGCCTGCGGCTCCTTCGGCAAATTCGGCATCATATCTTTTAACGGTAATAAGATTATTACCACCTCCGGCGGCGGCATACTGCTGTCCGATGATTTGGAAGCTCTGGACAAAGCCCGCTTCTGGTCCACGCAGTCCCGGGATAAAGCCAGACATTATCAGCACAGTGAAATCGGCTATAATTACAGGCTGAGCAACGTTTTGGCCGGTATAGGCCGGGGTCAATTAAGGGTGCTGGAGGAAAGAGTACAGCAGCGCCGAAAAGTGTTTGAACGTTATTACGAGGCCCTGAAGGATATAGAGGGGGTTAATTTTATGCCGGAAGCCCCGTTTGGGCGTTGTACCCGCTGGCTGACCACTATGACCGTTGATCCGAACCTCAATCCGGTTACCCCGAGTGAATTGCTGGATGCTCTCGAAACTGAAAACATCGAAGGACGGCCGATTTGGAAACCGCTGCATCTGCAGCCTGTCTTCCAAAAATGCAGGTACTTTACCCACGGCTCCGCTGAAGACCGGAATGCTCCGTGGGGGGCCACCGGCGGCAGTGTGTCCGATTATATCTTCAACACCGGAATCTGCTTGCCTTCCGGTTCCAATATGACTGAAGAGGAGCAGGACAGAGTAATAGAGGTCTTGCTTAAAGTCTTGAAAAAATGACGACAGGTGAATAAGTTTTGGCCTTATCTTCTAACAAGGTCCGGTAACAAGGTCTGGGATAATCTCAGACCTTTTTTGGTTTTTGCATATTTTATGGTATTTTTAATGGGTATAACGACATTTGACGAAAATATTTAAAAAGACTTTAAAATGAACGTTTGCAAGAGTGAACTTTTTAGGACCCAAAACACTCTTACATGTAGAACGGATAGGAGTGAGAGTGGTTGGAATTCAAAAGGCTGATTAAAAAGGCTAAAAAAGGCGACAAAGAAGCTTTGCTTCGGCTAATAATGGATAAACAGGCTGATTATTATAAATTGGCCTATGTCTATATGCGGAATAAAGAAGATGCGCTGGATGCACTTCAGGATATGATTGTTGTCTTGTACCAAAATATCTCCAAACTAAAAAAGGAAGAATCCTTTTATAGTTGGAGCAAAACCATATTGGTCAATTGTTGCCGGAATAAACTGCGCAGCCAAAATAAAATCGCTTCCCTGACCACTTCATTCGACCAAGCGGCGGACGCGCCCGTTGACGGGCTTTATGCGGAGTCTGAAGACAGAATTGTTCTGGAAAAGCATCTGCTCGGATTAAGCGAAATCCACCAGGAGGTTATAAGGCTTAAGTATTTTCTGGATATGGATTATCAGACAATGGCGGAAATTCTTCAAATCCCGGTCGGGACGGTAAAATCCCGTTTAAATCACGGTTTGAAAAAGCTGAAGGACTCGTTGGGAGGTGAGATAAATGAAGAAGTTTGAGAAACATGAGCAGCAAGGGAGAATAAAGGAACCGGAAAGATTAGAAGAACTTGAAGCATTAGACGAGTCTGACGAATTGGATGAAAAACTGCAAAGGCTGTTGGAACAGGAAAAACAGAGAATCGCTGACTTGGACGTTCCGCAGGAAATGGAAGCGAGGCTGAAAGAGGCTCTTGCTGAAGCCCCGCAGAGGACATCCCGAAGGAAAAGCCCTTTCTCTATCCGGTTAAAAGTGGCTGCCGCTATCTTGCTGGTTTTCTTCTTCAGCTATAATCTGGACACCTTTGCCTATTACGGCAAGCAACTGCTCGGATACGAAAATGTAATGAACGGGACTTTGCAACAGCTTAATGAAATGGGTAAAGGACAGATAATTAACAAATCTCACACCTTCCAAAACGGAGTTAAAGTTATTTTGGATGGCGTAATGCTGGACGATAACAATCTGGTTTTGTTTTATACCATTCAAGATCCGGCCGGACACGTAATGGATGTTTACCAGGATTTGCGCGTAAGTCTTACAGGCTTTGCCGGCAGGTTCTTTACCTTCGGGGGCCACGGCGAAGCCAATGAGGATATGACCGAGATGAAATGGGTGCTTTCGACCCACGAGACGCCGAGATTCTATGAAAAAACCTTTCATTTCAAAGCAGAGTTGAGGCAAGAGGAGCTGAGGCAGGAGCCCGCCGAAAACGCCACCATTTCCTTTAAACTTAATAGGAACCAGGCCGTGGGCAAGAGCCTTAAGATTCCGATTAGTAGAAAAATAGAGTTGGACCGGCGCGGCATCAAATTGCAATCCCTAATTGCTTCCCCGATCACTACGGTCCTGAAAGGCCAAATTCAGGATACGCTGGAACTTGGCTTAGACTATATTACCGGGAACAGGTTCAGACCGGAGAAACTGGAGATTGCCTTGATTGCCGACGGCAAGGAAATACCTTTGCAAGGAAGCAACATGTCCACGGATATCGGCGGAATTAATTTTAGCATGACCTTTGATGCGTTGCCGAAGGATACTAAGGAATTGGAGTTAAGGCTCATCTCTTTCGGCGGAGATCACGATGTCAGTAAGTCCGTTAAGTTGGCAAAGGGTCAGACGGATAAATTCGAGGTCCTGGGTCAGGAAATCCGGATAGAAAAGGTTTATGAGTCTGACGGAAGCACCTATATCACATTTACTACCGAAGAGGGTGTGGTCTTAAGCAAGGTATCCCTGAATATCGACGGGGAAAGAAAAAATCTCCGGGAAACCATTCCCGGAGATCTGGTAAAAACCTTGGACCCGGATCAGGAAAAAGCCATAATCTACTACACCAGAACCATGAGATTTGAAGGGACCGGGCAGGAACTGGAACTGAATATCGAAAGAATCAGATATACTAAAGACTACAATATGCTTATCTGGGAAACATCCGTTCCGCAGTCCTAAACGAACTGTTCCTTGGTCAAATGTCTTCCGGTCAACTGTCCCTCAAATTCAGTCACTGTCTTTTATACCTAAACTACAAAAGGAGCTGCCGCTTCTCTGTCCCATTTCATTGGCCGGCAGCAGCGTTTCTGTTACCCCGAGCCAGTGAGGCAAACACGCCGAGGAAACTGAGGACGGCAAAAATGCTAAAACACAATTTAAAACTGGTCATGAAAACTTGAATATACTCCGGCGAATGAAGGCCGGTATCGCCGATAAAAATTGAGGTTATCAGGGAGACGGTAGCTATACTCATGGTTTGGCCTAAAAGCCTCATAGTTCCTACGGTTGACGAAGCGATGGAGTAGTGACGCTTTTCTACGGAACTCATTATCGCATTGGTGTTCGGAGAGGCAAACAAACCAAAACCGAAGCCTATAAAAACCAAATTGACTACTATATACGGAACGGGAGTGGCAGTGGAAAAGAAGGTAAGTAAAAAGAGCCCCAGCGCAATGATGCCCATACCGAGAGAAGCCAGGATACGCGGTTCGACTTTATCCGATAAGCGTCCGGCAAAGGGCGAGACCAGAGCCATCAGCACCGGCTGGGACAGAAGGATCATTCCTGCCAACGAACTGTCCAAACCCAACACCAGCTGGAGATACAGGGACATTAAAAAACTTATGGCAAAAGTGGCCATATAATTAATGACCGTGGCTAAATTGGAAAAAATAAAGGTTGTATTCTTGGCAAAAACTTTAATGGCCAGAATCGGCGAAGGAGCTTTAAGTTCGAAGCGGATGAACAGCCCCAGAAGCACGATACTGCCAAGCAGGAGCAGAGTGTAATACGGAGCCAGGGTTAAATTTGATAAGGAAAACAGCAAAAGAGCGATACCCGAAATCCACAGAGCCGCTCCCGTATAATCGTAAGCTTCTCCTGCCGCCATCTTCCATTCATCGGTAAGTTTCCAAAGGATCAGCGCAAAGATTAAGGCATCCACCAAAAAGCCGAAAATAAAAATCCCGCGCCAGCTTATGTACTTGACCAGAAATCCGCCCAGGACCGGTCCTAGGGACAGACCGACGTAGACAGAGGCGGAAGCGATCCCCAGGGCTTTACCTCGCTCTTGAGGAGGAACCACCGTAGTCAAGATAGCCATCGACGTGCCGGCTATCATAGCATTGGCTACCCCTTGCAAAAGCCGGAAAAAAATCAAAGCGCCAAAGGAGGTTGTCACACTGCAGCCCAGAGAGCTAAAAGTGAAAAAGCCGATACCGATAAGAAAAAGCTTTCTTCTGCCGACAATGTCGGCCAAGCGACCGCAAGGGATGGCCAAAGCGGCACTGGTTAAAAGATAAACGCTCACCATCCAGTTTAAGTGGAACTGAGTCACGGTAAAATCAAGGGCAATGGCCGGGGCGGCAATGTTTACGGAGTTGGCCATAAAGGCCCCGATAAAAGACGTCAAAAGACAAATGGCCATCGTCGAACGGATAAATTCTCTGCTATAGCTCATATAGACGCTCCTTTGCTTAGCGTATAATAAAAAAACAAAAAAGGAATGCTTCCTCTTTAGAATATCCCTTTGCCGGAAATGTTTCAATAAGTTAAAATGCAGAATTAACTCGGACTTGGAGGAACTTAAGTGAACTCATCCATTGGAGAAGTTATGGAGGTTTGCCTCTTGGCAGGCAAAATCATGCTGCAAAGCGGAGCGGAGATCTACCGGATTGAAGATACGATGAATCGTATTGCTCGGGCCTGCGCTGTATCAGAACCCCATAGCTATGTTACGGTTACAGGAATTTTTTTGACTCTCCGGGATCCGGAACGGGGCCGGGAACAGACCAGGTTTTTAAGAATTTGTGAGCGGCAGATCGATCTGAACAAGATTGCCGCTGTCAATCAGATTTCCCGGATGCTGGGAGAACGGGAGCTGACGCTTAAGCAGGCTCATGAGGCGCTCATGACTATAGAGAGATCCGGTTTTCTTTATCCGCTCTGGCTGCAAATTATAGCCGCGGCCTTTGCCAGCGGTTTCGTCTGCCTGGCTTTTGGAGGAACCTGGCTTGATTTTTGGCCCTCGGTGGTAACCGGAGGACTGGGCTTTTTGCTCTATATTCTGATCAATCGCCGTGTTGCCGTAAAATTTTTCTCCGAGATTTTGGCCGCCTTTGCCGTCGGCCTTATTGCTTACCTTTTCTATTATTATGGTATTCACTATTTAAATATAATCTTACATAGCGATAAAGTTATCATTGGCTCGGTTATGCCCCTGGTTCCCGGTGTGCTGATTATGAACGCCATTCGCGATCTGATGGCCGGAGATCTCGTTGCCGGACTGGCCCGTGGAACGGAGGCCTTTCTAACCGCTTTGGCCATTGGAACCGGAGTGGCCGTGGCTTTAGCTGTGCTAATGTAGGAGGGAGAACATCATGAGTTGGACCGCACTTTATGCCAGCTTTTTTGCTACTGTGGGTTTTGGGGTGATATTTAATGTTCCCCGGAAAAGCCTGGTTGCCGCCGGTTGCGTAGGGATGCTGGGCTGGAGCGTCTTTGTAACCCTGAGCAACAATCTGAACATGAATATAATACCCGCCACCTTGCTGGCGGCTTTCTGCGTTGCTACCGCAAGTCAGCTCTTGGCCAGGTATTACAAAATGCCGGTTACGGTTTTCGGCATCTCCGGAGTCATCCCTTTGGTTCCAGGGGGCATGGCTTACGAAACTATCCGGCATTTTATCGAGAACGATTACCTCGAAGGAATTCGTTTAGGCACCGTCACTCTGCTGCTTGCAGCTTCCATTGCCTTTGGCCTGATTTTCTCCAGCGTTATCACGGAAAATCTGAGTCGGAGAAAGGGAAACCCTTAGGCAAAGTGTTAGAAATGTGTTGTGAAATAAATTGAAAGAAAATATTTACAAGAGTTAACTCTGGTGGTATCATATATGATATCACATACTAAGCGGTATTAAATATAATATCAATAAGTATAATTTAAATGAATGGTTGGAAAAATACTGGAGGAAGTATTAATGAGCCATTATAAAAAATTATACTTAAGAATTAAAAATAACCCTAAAAACGTAAGGTTTGGGATATTGATAAATTACTCACAAGAGTTGGAGGATTTGAAAGAAGGAATAAAGGAACTAGTCATTATATATATTCGCATCCCGATCTTAAGGAAATCGATGACTATGTAAACATACCATATAATAAACCTTATATAAAAGAATGTTATATTAAAAAAGCCATAGAAAAGTTTGAACTGGCCAATCCTCATTTTGTTGAGCAAAATGACTAGGAGGGATATGTTAGGAGGGATATGTATGGAAAAAATTAATGTGTTAGATTATAAAATTGAAATTGTTAGAGATGATGATGGAGATTATATTGCTAGGATACCAAAATTAGGATGTATAGCCGACGGAAAAACTATTGATGAAGCCATAAGTGAGTTGAAAGAAGTTGCAGAAGATTATTTGAGATTGGCAGTTGAGGACGGAAAGCCAATTCCATTGCCTGAAAAGTATCAAGAAGAAATAGATTATAGTGGAAAATTCACTTTAAGAATGCCTAAGTCATTACACAAAATGGTAGCGGAGCAAGCTGAAAAAGAAGAATGTAGTATAAACCAATTAATCCTGATGTA
>Ga0134099_1001022_pt1 | contig 28345 bp, 23 predicted proteins | sample 10_taG_2_FD_105482 | JGI IMG/M metagenome (GOLD analysis project Ga0134099, IMG submission 105482) | Switchgrass degrading microbial communities from high solid loading bioreactors in New Hampshire, USA - 10_41_5_180_A2 metaG | ecosystem: Engineered > Bioreactor > Semi-continuous > Anaerobic >...
AAATTTAAGAAAGTATTTCTATGTATTATTTGTATTATTAGCTTTTTTATTCTTGCTTACAATGTATCTGCCAGTGAATCACGTAAACCTATCACAATTACCATTACCACATATTTTGATGAAGACAATATCATAACAAATAAACTTGAAGGTGAGTTCTATTACGGAAGTAAAATATCACTTGCTGATAGATTAGCTGATAATCCAGATTATCAGTTTGCTTTTTGGATTGTTGATGGGATGGTTAGATATGATTATAAATTGAATCATGAGTTTATCTTAACTGATAATATGGACATTACAGCCATATTTAAACCTGTTGGTATGAATGCTGTTGTGTTTATGGCTGCAAATGGTAAACTCATTGATGTCCAATATGTATTACCTGGTGGTGATGCAGTTGAACCTGATATATCTAAATTACCACAAATTCCTGGTTATGTATTAAAGGGTAATAAGTGGGATAAACCTCTTACTAATATTGTTAAAGATACTGTTATTACCCTACAATACGAAAAAGAATCAAAAGAAGAGTATTTATTAGTTATAAATGATGGCGTTATAAAAGATACTAATAAATCAAGTGCTTATATACCATATAATGATATTGTTACTATTGTGAGTAATCCTCATCCAGATGGTAAAACATTTGCTTATTGGATGATAGATGATTATATCGTAAGTTATAAGAGTACTTATTCATTTACGATATTAACTGATGTTAATATCGTCGCTATTTATAGAGATACTCCAGTAGAAGAAAAGCCATTAATAACTATTAGTAAAGAACTAGGATTAGTGTCAGCTAAGAAAACATATGCTGGGCAATTCTATTTACCTGAAGGATATGAGTTAATTGAATTTGGGATTCTTACTTCTAGTAATACTGGAGTTATTAACCTAGATACTCCTAATGTAAAGAAATATAAAGGATTATCCTATTTACCATATACAAATGAGTTCTTATTTAGCTTTTCTGATTCTAGTATCAAAAGTGTTAGAGGATACTTAATATACAAAGACCATAATGGCCATATTTATACCATCTATAATGAAAAGGTTATGGATACTCCAGGAGAAACAAGAACCATTCTTACTGAAAATGCAGAAAATACACCTGCTGATTCATTAAGCAGTAAAGGGTGGGCTATTAACGGTGTTACTACAAATAGTAAAGACAAGGCATGGGCATTAGAAAGTAAAAATACATGGATGAAGACACCATTATTAGATACTACTTCTGGTAAAATAACCATTACCATGACAGCTTGGGCTACTGGTAATGTAGCTACTAATACTTTTGTGATTGAAGGTCTTGATGAAAATCATCAGGTGGTTGATACAACTGGTCCCATCAAAGTGGGTATTGATGGAGCAAATATCTTAAATCAGTATAAACAGTATAAAGAAGTAAGTTTTACATTAGATAATATCAATCAGAATATTAAGTATTTGCGGCTCACTTATAATAAAGAAAATGATGGTACTAATCTACGGATTAAAAATATAATTATCACCCAAGAAGGATCAGTTAAAACAATTGAACGCATTTCTGCAACCCTTGGTAAGTCAGAATATTTATTAGATCAACCGATTGATTTATCAAATTCATCATTAGTAATCTATTATACAGATGGTACTTATTCTCGGACTACCTTAACAGAAGACATGGTAAGTGGCTTTGATACAAGTAGTTATGAGAATAATACCGCTACTGTCACTTATTCAGGACATACATGTGAATTGAAATATCATGTTATAAATACTCCAATTATTATCTATGAGGTCTATGGTGGTGGCGGAAATGCTAATGCGATATATAACAGTGATTATGTAGTCTTATATAATACTACAAATCAAGATATTGATCTAAGTGAATATTCTCTACAATATTCCTCCTATAATAACAATAACTATTCAGTACTAAAGTTGTCAGGTATTATCTATAATAATAGCTACTATTTAGTTAAACTAGCATCAACTAATAATTCAGTAGGTAATAACTTACCGATTGAACCTAGTTTTGTAGGAAATACCAATTTAGCTCAAAATCATGGTAAGATTGCCTTAGTAAAATCATTATCAGCTATCTCCTCTATTAATGATCCTAATGTAGTTGATTTTATCGGCTATGGTAGTGCTACTACTGAATTTGAAAAACAACCTACAAGTAATTTATCGAGTACCTTGTCCGCAAAAAGAACTAGTTTTATTGATAATAATCATAATAAAAATGATTTTAGTGTTGGTGAACCTGATTTAAGTTATTTACTAGACAAGTCGATCCGTGGAATATCCTTAAACAATATTAATACTTATTATAATGTTTATGATGAGTTATATTTAGATAATGCCTCAATATATGTTCATTATAGTAATGGTACAAAAGAACTTGTTTATATAACTAATGATATGATTAGTGGTTTTAGTACAACTAAAACTGGTGATTATATCATGACCATTACTTACGAACAGTTTAAGTTAAATGTTAAGTATACAGTTTATGATGATAGTATTAGTAATGAAGTCTATGTATTCTTCATTGATATCGGTGAATCTGGAGGACAACCTGGCGAAGCAGCATTAATTAAGATTGGCAATATTGAGATATTAATTGATGCAGGTGATAATGGTAATAAAAGCGTTTATGAATTACTAGACTTTTTAAATGATTATATATATGACAATACAATTGAGTATGTCATAGCGACTCACCCTGATAGCGATCACATCGGTGGAATGTTTGCCGTATATGATGCGTATTTCATTGAAAATACCATCCTCTATTCCACGACAGGAGATGGTTCAGCTTTAAGACAAAGTTTTGAAAGTATCGTTCAATTGGAAGGGTCAAATATCTATTATGTTTATGACCTAATCATTAATGATCCAGTCCTTGAAATAATTGAAGGAGTTAACCTAACATTTTATGATACAGGCTACTTAACCAGTAATAATACAAATGATTCAAGTATTGTGTTTGTTCTAAACGCATTTGACACAAGGATACTATTTACTGGTGATAGTGAACAAGAACAAGAAGCGAATTATGCAAGTCTTGTTGGCGATGTTGATATCTTGAAAGTTGGGCATCATGGTTCAAAAAATGGGACATCGACAACCTTATTAGAATATGTTAAACCAGAAATTGCGATTATTAATAATGGCGATTACTTAGGTAATAAATATCATCATCCTAGTTATGAAACGCTCGCAAGACTCTATGATTATAACTATAATATCCAAGTATATGCAGTTACTGGTGGTAACGGTAGTGATAGTGATTATATGTTAGACCGTAATGGTGATATCACAATTACTATTACGACTAATGGGTATTATATTACGTCTAAGTATTATGGCGATAACCCGATTGAAATGAGGTATACCCACTATTATCGTAGTTTATTTGACTTAGAGTATTATAATGGTATAACTCATGATTTAGTAGGAGAAGCATTAAAACAGGCTTTACATAACTTGATTGACAATCATATCTCCATAAGTTATGATAAGGTTAAAGATGCATTTCTAATTACTGAAGAAGACCCCAATAATCCTAATAATGTCTTATTATTCTATACTGGACGTAGCCAAGGTAAAGATACTTTTGGTACTGGTGCTAATGATTATAATCGGGAACATATTTGGCCAAATTCCCACGGCATATATGAAAAAGGACCGATGTATACCGATTTACATCATTTACGTGCCACTGATGTTTCCGTCAATAATCTAAGAGGAAATCTAGATTTTGGTTATGTCGCTAATATTCCGAGTAATATAGCTGGTAGTATTAGTGAGTATGGTGATGTGCTTAGTTATTGTTACGTAGATGGGGTATATTTTGAAGTGAGAGATGAAATTAAAGGAGATGTTGCCCGGATGTTGTTCTATATGGCTGTCCGTTATGAAGGGGATGAGGGCGAGCCGGATTTAGAATTAGTAAATGGGACAACCTTCAATGAAACTAATTATCTAGGTAATCTCGCAGTCCTTATTGAATGGCACCTCTTAGATCCAGTTGATGATTTTGAAAGAAGTCGTAATGATAAAGTTTATGCCATCCAAGGTAATCGTAATCCTTTCATCGATTATCCTGAATATGCGATTAAGATTTTTGGATTGGAGAACTGATTATATGAAACGAGCATTAAGTCTACTAATTATCTTTATAGTAGCACTATTGTTACTTGGATGTAAGCATACCAATACTAGGCTTAATCCACCAGTAAACTTGAGAATACAAGATAATGTTCTATATTGGGATAGTGTACCTAATGCGACAGGTTATGAAGTATATATTAACTTAGTTAAATATGATATTGAGATTAACCAATTTAATTTAGATTTTCTAACTCCTGGTACTTATGAAATTCGCGTAAAAGCAATTTCTACGATACACCAACCATCCTACCTATCATCTCCACTTAATCATACAGTAGAACCTAATATATTAGTACCTAAGAATCTAAAGATAAGTGAAAGTGTGTTAACTTGGGATATAATAGATAATACGACTGGATATATCGTTTTAATCAATGATAGAACCTATGAAGTTAACGATAATCACTTTGATTTATCGTTCCTTGCGGAAAACCACTTTTATAATATTAGTGTTAAGGCACTTTACGGTAATAAAGAATCAGAATATTCACAAGTTATCGTATATCATACCTTTTTTACGACATATAAAAACCTCCTCGTCTTGTTTTACCGGGACCGTGAGGAAGACTTAATTGTTGATTTCTGTGAAAAGTTAAATGTCTATATTATAACTAATGATAATGAAGAAGTAATTGATGCAGCATATTATGAGTTAAGTCCGAATACTTTAACCATCTATAACACCTATTTAGTTAGCTTAGATTATGGCTTATATAAATATGTTTTATTTACTAGCCTAGGTAAAGTTAACCTCGAAATTAAAATAACTAATAGCCTTGATCCCTATATCATTTCCGATAATAATGTGACTTTTAATAATGAAGATCTTGAGTTTGAATTTGAATTATTTGGGGGAATAATTGATAGTATTACAATCACAAAAGGATTAGAAATTACCGAAGCTGATTATAGGATTGAAGGGAGTAAATTAATCATCAAAAGTAGTTTTGTTGATAATTTATTTACTGAAAATAGCGATCGCAAGAGATTAATTGTGAGTTATACCTTAAGGAAAGATGATAAAATCGTAATCGGTTTTATCTTTATCAAAAAGCCTAATTAATGGGTTAGAAAAATTGGCGGTGATATATTAATGAAAAGAGTAATAACTGTATTAGGTGTGCTAATTATTGCCTTATTACTAGTTAATTGTACAAAGAAAAAGGTAAGACTTGAGCCACCAGTAAATTTACGGTTAGAGAATAAGATTTTGTATTGGGATGTTGTACCTAAGGCTACTTGTTATGAAATCCATATTAACTCTGATATGTATACAGTCGAAACAAATTATTTCGATATCAGTTTTCTTGATGAAGGAGATTATGAGATTCGCGTAAAAGCCACAGCATCAGGGTATCTATCTTCCTATTTTTCATCAGTTTTTACTACAAGAATACAGTAATCTTACCAATACCTAGTAACCTTAAGATTCAAGATAATAAACTAGTTTGGGATTACATCCAATATGCGACAAGTTACACGGTAAAAATTGCTGATAGAACCTATGATACCGAACAAAATCTATTTGATTTATCATTCCTTGAAGAAAACAAGTTTTATGCTATTAGTGTAAGAGCCAATTATCAGAATAAGTCATCTGATTATTCAGAAGTAATCGAGTATCATACTTTCTTTAACACCTATAAAAACATCAACAAGGATTTCAATCGTAATAGTACTGATGATTTATTTATTGAATTTGAAGATACAATTACTGTAAGTACTATTAAAAACAAGAATGAAGAAGTAGTAAATGAAACAAATTATTATGTCAGTGATTCTACGCTTACATTTTTAAACTCATATTTAGTGGATTTAGACTATGGTATATATAAATACATCATCTACTCTGATAAAGGTATTATAATGCTTGAGATTAAGATAACTGATAATCGTAATCCTTATCTAAAATCAGATGAAAGAGTAGTGTTTAGTAATGAAGATTTGGTGTTTGAATTTGAATTATATGGTGGAGTTATTGAACAATTGACTGTTTCAGTTGATGCCAATTTTACAAATGATGATTATAGGATTGAAGGTAATAATCTAATTATTTATCGAGAGTTTATCGAAAGTGTCTTCGCGAAAGATAGCCAAAGAAAACAAATAATCTTTAGTTATTTATTACGTAAAGATAATTCAATTGTAGTTGGATATATCTTTGTTATAAGAGAGTAAATTAAGAGAGTAGTTATAATAAAAACCTTTTTAATTGACTCAATTAAAAAGGTTTTTCATATTGTCTATATTAGTTAATTAAGATATAATGGGGTTAATTGCTTAATCTTGCTAGATAATTAGTTAATAATATTAATAATGTAGGAATATTTAAAAAGTAATGAGAAGGTGTACTATGGATATTCTAAAACCTCTTTATGAACGTGTAGTTGAAAAGAATATGCATGAAGTAGAGTATCTACAAGCAGTTAGTGAAGTCTTAGATTCTTTAGAATGTGTAGTTAGGAAACATCCTGAGTTCATTGAGCAAGGTGTATTTGAACGATTAGTTGAACCTGAACGACAAATAATGTTTCGTGTTACATGGGTTGATGATCAAGGGAGAGTGCAAGTTAATCGTGGTTATCGCATTCAACATAGTAGTGTTATCGGACCATATAAAGGTGGGATTAGATTTCATCCATCCGTAAACTTAAGTATTATGAAGTGTCTAGCCTTTGAACAAACATTAAAAAATGCTTTAACAGGCTTACCTTTAGGTGGAGGAAAAGGTGGAAGTGATTTTGATCCTAAAGGTAAGAGCGATGGGGAAATTATGCGGTTCTGCCAGAGTTTTATGACCGAACTATATCGGCACATTGGCTCAGAAACAGATATACCTGCAGGAGATATTGGTGTAGGGATGCGGGAAATAGGTTATATGTATGGAATGTATAAGAAGTTAACTAATGAAGTCAATGGTGCTTTTACAGGCAAGGGATTGAGTTATGGTGGTAGTCTTGTCAGAAAAGAAGCTACTGGTTATGGTTTATGTTACTTTATGGAAGAGTACTTAAATAATAACGGATTATCATTTACGGATAGTAGAGTAGTTATTTCTGGTAGTGGTAATGTGGCTATCCATGCTGCGGAAAAAGTGATTAGTTTAGGCGGAAGAGTGGTCGCATTAAGTGATTCAAATGGTGTTATAAGAGATGAAAAGGGAATTGACTTAGATGTAATTAAAGAAATAAAACTTGTTAAACGAGAACGAATTAAAGCTTATTTAAACTATCATCAAGAAGCTACTTATTATGATTATCCTAAAGCGATTTGGTCCATACCTTGTGATATAGCTCTACCATGTGCAACCCAAAATGAACTGGATTTAGATGATGCGATTAATCTTGTTAAGAATGGCTGCAAGGCTATTGGTGAAGGTGCTAATATGCCTTCAACAAGGGAAGCTATCCATTATTTCCTCGATAATAAAGTATTATTTGCACCTGCGAAAGCAGCAAATGCTGGTGGAGTTGCTTGTAGTGGCTTAGAAATGACGCAAAATAGTATGCGGTTAAATTGGTCATTTAATGAGGTTGACCATAAGTTAAAGGAGATTATGATTAACATTTATCGGAATATTACTGAGTGTTCTAAAGAATTTGGTGAGGAAGGTAACTTAGTATTAGGTGCCAACATATATGGATTTTTAAAAGTCGCAGATGCGATGGTCGCCCAAGGAATTATATAATACAAAAAAGAGGATATTCGTTTAGAAATATCCTCTTTATTATGGCGGGACGTAAGGGACTCGAACCCCTAACCGACGGCTTAGAAGGCCGTTGCTCTATCCTGTTGAGCTAACGCCCCAAGACAAAAGATATTTTACTATAGATTTTTGATAAAATCAATAGGTTTTTATATTTTCTTCCCTTTACCAGTATTTTATGCAAGTTTACATTTTTTCACTTATTTTGTCTAATATCTCATGAAATATTATATTGTGAATAATAATAATTGATGGCAATATCTGATAATTGAGGGGTTATTATGGAAAAGATACTGGTATTCCCTAAACATGAACTTAAATGTTTTTATGAAGGTATTAGATGTTTTAATTATAAACAATATGAAAGAGCACTAGTGTTATTTGATAAAGCTAAAGGAGTAGATTATATTAAATGTGAATGTTTAAAATATATAATTGATTGTCATATTGAGTTACATCATTTTGATGAAGTATATCGGATAATTGAAAATGAGTTCATTGAACAAAATCTTGATGAAGAATACTTGATTAAGAAGTATTTATATACCATGGTATTAGAGGAACAGTATCTTGAAACCTTAGAACTAATAAAGATTTATCAGAACAATCATTATAGTTCCAATGATTTAAAGAAGTATCTTAATGATTTGAAGGTAGTAATTGAAGAACATTTAAATTCAGAAAAACATGTTGATTTTATGAAGTATTTATTAAGCGATAGTTTTGAAGATCATTTGGAGATTATCTTTAACATTGATAAACTTGATGTGAATAAATATATAATTGAAATTGAAAGATTCTTAACGAATCCTCATCATGATTCCTATATAAAATATACTTTATTATCTTATTTAATGGAGAATCAACTAATTAAACGTATCAGGTACACTAACTATTTTAATGAAACCTTTATTATTACTCCAGATAATTTCATCAATCTATTTAATCATGCTATTTTGCATGAGCCTGTAGAAGTAGTCTATCAACAGTTATATGATTCGAGTATTAATAAGAGTTACATTCAGAATATGTGGACCGACTTCTGTGTAAAGTATTTTCCTCATTTAGTTTTAGATATAAAGGTTGCATGTGCAATCTTACATGGGTATATTTTAAAGTCTCTAAATATGCAGTATAATATAGATAGCATTGGTACTTTATATCAGGTAGATATTAATAGATTATTACATTATTTTAATGTTTAATTCTTTTACAAAGTATAAAGTTATGTTATAATAATTAAATGTATGAATATTAATATGGAGGTCTATTTATGACGGTAAAATATGAAAAAATCGAAGAAAATAAAGTTAAGCTTACGATTACAGTAGAAGCAGAAGAATTCAACAAAGCATTAGATGTTGCTTTTGAAAAAGTGGTGAAGGATGTAAGTCTACCTGGTTTCCGTAAGGGTAAAGTACCACGTTATATCTTTGAAAGACGTTTTGGTGAAGCTGCACTATATGAAGAAGCTATCAATTATTTAATTCCTCGCGTTTATCCAAAGGCAGTACAAGAAGCGAATATTCAACCTGTTGCTCAACCAGAAATTGATATTCCAAATCCTGAAGAAATGGGTAAAGATAAACCATTTACATTTACTGCAACAGTATTTGTTAAGCCAGCAGTAACTTTAGGTGAATATAAAGGTATTGAAGTTAAGCAATTATCTACGGAAGTAACTGTAGAAGAAGTCAATCAAGAAATCGATAGATTATTAAACCAACATGCTGAATTAGTATTAAAGGAAGCACCTGCTGAAAATGGTGATACCGTAATTATCGATTTTGAAGGTTTCAAAGACGGTATTGCCTTTGAAGGTGGTAAAGGAACTAACTACTCCTTAAAATTAGGCTCACAAACCTTTATCCCTGGTTTTGAGGAACAACTAATTGGTATACAAGCAGGTGAAGAACGTAAGATTAACGTTACTTTCCCAGAAGATTATCCTCATGATGAATTAAAAGGACAAGAAGTAACATTTAATGTAGTATGTCATGAAGTTAAGTATGAACAAAAACCAGAATTAAATGATGACTTTGTAAAAGAGTTAAATCGCGAAAACATTAATACCGTTGAAGAATTACGTAACAGTATTCGTGATACCTTTAAGGCTAGAAAAGAACAAGAAGCTAAGAATCATGTAATTGATACAGTTGTTGATATTGCAGCTAATAATGCGCAAATCAATATACCTGAAGTAATGATCGAAAATGAAGTAGAAGAAATGATTCATAATACTGAACATCGTTTTGAACATCAAGGTATTAATTTAGATTTATACTTACAATACATTGGTAGTAGCCGTGAACAATTAAAAGAACAATTCAAACCAGAAGCTGAAAAACGCATTAGATATAATTTAACTCTTGAAAAGATTGCGGAAGTTGAAAACATTCAAGTTAGTGAAGATGAATTAAATGAAGAATTAAAGAATATTGCAGACTACTACAACATGAGTGTTGAAGAAGTAAAGAAAGCTTTCCCTAATACAAAAGATATTGAAGATTCAATTAAAATCCGTAAAGCAGTCGATTTCCTCGTTGACAATGCGGTAAAACTATAGTTCTCATAGGTGCAAAGGTTCTTAGAAATAAGTACTTTTGTACCTTTTATACTAGAGAGGTGATAATAGATGAGTAAACATCATCGTGAAATTACATGTTCCTTCTGTGGTCGTTCTACACGAGAAGTTAATCGCATCATCTATGGTGACGATGTCTATATCTGTGACCAATGTGTCTACATGTGCATGGATATGTTAAAACGTGATGAACTCGAAGACTTTAATCATAAGAAACATGAGATTGATAAAAATAAAATTCCTAAACCTCAAGAAATTTACGAATTTTTAAATCAATATGTTATTGGTCAAGATAAAGTCAAGAAAATTCTTTCTGTTGCCGTTTATAACCATTACAAGCGGCTCTTAAATAATTATACCAACAACGACAAAGACGATGTCGAAATTGAAAAAAGTAACATCCTATTAATTGGTAAAACAGGTAGTGGTAAGACCCTTTTAGCGCAAACACTTGCTAAGATGCTAGATGTACCATTTGCGATTAGTGATGCGACCAGTTTAACTGAAGCTGGTTATGTCGGTGAAGATGTGGAAAACATCCTCTTGCGGTTAATTCAAGCAGCTGATTGGGATGTGGAAAAAGCCGAACGTGGGATTGTCTTCATCGACGAAATCGATAAGATTAGTCGCAAATCCGAAAATCCTTCCATCACTCGCGATGTTAGCGGTGAAGGGGTACAACAAGCGTTGCTTAAGATTCTTGAAGGTACCATCGCTAATGTTCCACCACAAGGTGGGAGAAAACATCCGAATCAAGAATTTATCCCCTTCAATACGAAGAATGTCTTGTTTATCTGTGGTGGTGCCTTTGAAGGTATTGAAGATATCGTTAAACGTCGTTTAGGTCGAAAAGTTATTGGCTTTAATCAAGATTTAGATAATAATAAAGCCAATGATGAAGACGTATGGCAACATATTGAACATGAAGATTTATTGAAATATGGTTTAATCCCTGAATTAGTCGGTCGTTTGCCAGTTTTAGGAATACTCAATCCATTATCAGAAGATGATTTAATGCGCGTCTTAACAGAACCGAAAAATGCGATTGTAAAGCAATACCAAAAACTCTTCAAATTTGAAGGTGTTGATTTAGAATTTGAAGATGAAGCGTTAAGATCAATCGCTAAAGAAGCGATTAGACGGAAGACAGGAGCACGGGGATTAAGAAGTATTATTGAAAACATTATGAATCAAATTATGTTTGATCTTCCTTCAAAGCATAATGTTAAAAAATGTATCATCACTAAGGAAGTAATCCAAAATAATGAAGAGCCAAAATATATTTATCGGGAAGGTCAAACCTCACAAAAAATCAAAAAGTCCAGTTAAGCATTTCTATTGTATTACCCCACTAAACAGGATACAATGAAATTATCAAATATTAAATATGGAGGGGAAATGCGAAATGATAAGACCCAATGAAGTTCAAGAATTAAATCTCCCTTTGATTGCGATTCGTGGTGTTGTCATCCTTCCACACAATGAAATGCGACTTGATGTTGGTAGGGACTCGAGTGTAAGAGCGCTCATGGAATCTGAGCGTTTTGACGGACATATAATTCTTGTAAACCAAAAAGACCCAATTATTGATAACCCTAAACCCGAAGATTTATATAAAATCGGGGTTGTTTGTAAAGTGTTAATGAAAATCAAACAACCTAACGGAAACTTTAAAGTCAAGGTTAAGGGGTTAGTGCGGGCAAGTGTTGAAGAATACTTGCAAGAAGATCCATACTTTATGGCAAGTATTCGCACCTTACCATCAATATCATCTAGTGCGGAAAAAGAGATGGCTTTAATCAAAATGTTGATTAATACCGTCGTCGAAAACGCTGATATTCTCTTTATGATGCCAAGAGAAGTAATCTCAGCAATTCAAGGGAATACAACCGCGGAAAAGGTTAGCGACATCATTGCGTTTAACTTACGAATGACCGAAAACAGCAAGCAAAAATATGTTGATATGCTTGATGTTAATGAACGCATGGAAAACCTATTAGTTGATATTGAAAAGACAAAACAAGCAGCCCAAATTGAAGAAAAGATTGCCCAAGAAGTTAAGAAAAACATCGAAGAAAATCAACGCGAATATATTCTAAGAGAAAAAATGAAGGTCATTCAAGATGAACTTGGTGAACGAGCAACAAAAGAAACGGAAATTCAAAAACTAAGAGAAGCGATTGAAAATGCAGGAATGCCCGAACAAACTAAGAATAAAGCTCTTGATGAACTTCGTCGCTATGAAACTATTCCTAATTACTCTAGTGAAGCGAATATCATTAGAACATATCTTGAATGGTTAATCGCTTTACCATGGAGTAAATCCAGCGAAGAAAACAATGATATTAAGAGGGCTGAAGAAATTCTCGAAGCTGAACATTATGGCCTTGAAAAGGTAAAAGAACGTATTATTGAATATCTCGCTGTGAAAGTTATGACAGGAAAGACACCACCAACGATTCTCTGTCTAGTTGGTCCACCAGGAGTTGGTAAGACTTCCTTAGCTCGGAGTGTCGCCCATGCTTTAAACCGCAAGTTTGTCAAAGTATCTCTTGGCGGTGTGAAGGATGAAGCAGAAATCCGTGGTCATCGTAGAACATATATTGGCGCCATGCCTGGTCGAATCATCCAAGAAATGAAAGTCGCAGGAGTTAATAACCCTGTTTTCCTCTTAGATGAAATAGACAAGTTATCAAGTGATTATAAAGGTGACCCAGCAAGCGCCATGTTAGAAGTATTAGACCCTGAACAAAACAAGTACTTTAGCGATCACTTCATTGAAGACCCATTTGATTTATCAAAGGTGCTCTTTATTGCGACCGCTAACTACTTAGGCAATATTCCAGCACCTTTAAGGGACCGAATGGAAATTGTAGAGTTAAGTAGCTATACGGAAATTGAAAAATACCACATTGCGCGTAACCACTTAATTCCTAAACAACTCGCAATGCATGGTTTAAATAATAATCAAGTAGAAATTACTGATAATGCTATTTATAAGATTATTCGTTCCTATACCCGTGAAGCTGGTGTACGGAACTTAGAACGTTACATCGGATCATTATGTCGTAAAGCGACAAAAGAAATACTTACCCAAAAACATGAAAAAGTAGTGTTTACAGAAGATAATTTAAAAGACTACTTAGGTAAGGAATTATTCTTCCACACCAAGAGTGGCGACCAAAATGTCGTCGGTGTGGTAAACGGCTTAGCTTACACACCTTATGGTGGCGATACCTTACCAGTCGAAGTAACATTCTTTAAAGGTTCGGGTAAGTTGATGCTTACAGGTCAATTAGGCGATGTCATGAAAGAAAGTGCCCAAGCTGCTTTCAGTTATGTTCGTGCTAATGCAGAAAAATACAACATTGATCCAAAAGTATTCCAAGAAAATGATATTCATATCCACGTTCCTGAAGGAGCCATTCCCAAAGATGGTCCAAGTGCGGGGATTACGATGGCAACAGCGATTCTTTCAGCACTTACAAACCGTAAGGTAGATCATTCCGTTGGTATGACTGGTGAAATAACCTTAAGAGGTCGAGTATTACCAATTGGAGGATTGAAAGAAAAAGCGATTGCTGCTCATCGTTCAGGCTTAAAGACGATAATTATTCCTAAAGAAAACGAACCAGATCTAGATGATGTACCAGAAGTAGTAAGAAAAGAAGTAAAATTCGTCCTTGTAAGTGACATCAGCGAAGTCTTTGATATCGCCCTTTTGTGATCAATATGATTATTAAAAAAGCAGAACTTGTTGTTATGGCAGTAAAAGAGGAGAATTATCCTACTAACGGTCTTCCTGAAATTATGTTTCTCGGAAGAAGTAATGTAGGGAAATCCTCTTTTATTAATGCCTTAGTGAATAGGAAGAATTTGGCTTATACTTCAAGTACACCTGGGAAAACTCGTACCTTAAACTTTTATAATGTGAATGACATGCTGTACTTCGTTGATGTTCCTGGTTACGGTTATGCACAAGTGTCAAAGAAAGAACGCGAGCGTTTTGGTAAGATGATTGAAAACTACCTATTAAATCGCAAGGAGTTAAAACTAGCGATGTTATTGGTGGATTTTCGTCATGAGCCAACGGAAGATGATGTATTAATGTATAATTACCTCAAGTACTACAACATTAACACCATTATAGTAGGAACCAAAGCTGATAAAGTCGGTATTACTAAACATCCTCGTCATCTGAAGATTATTCGCGAAAAACTAAACTTAACTGATAAAGATGTTATTATACCGTTTTCTTCTGTCACAAAGTATAATCTTGATAAAGTATGGGAAATTATATTAGAACAAATAAAACCTATTTAGAACAATCTAAATAGGTTTTTTTATTTTGGTTATTTTTAGATAAGTCAAATCGAAGAAAATATATGTGGATTAGACTTTTTATATTTAAATCTATATGATTATTCATATAAACAAACTAGGAAAAATAAGTAATTATTTGGTATATTTTGTCATCTATGATATAATAGTCTTTGAAGTGAGAGGTGCGTTTATGGATAATCGGAAACTAATTAATGAATTATTAGTAGAGTTGTTTAATCATATTCTTTTATTAGAAGAACGCAACTTAAAAGCGCGGGGATTAAAGAATTTGACTATTACCGAAGTCCACATAATCGAAGCAATAAAAAAGGTACCAGTACCATCAATGAGTGAAGTCGCTAATAAGCTGATGGTTACGGTTGGAACATTATCCACTTCGATTAACCGTTTAGTACAAAAAGGCTTTGTGAAGAGTGAACGAAGCGATAAAGACCGCCGTGTTGTGCTCTTATCCCTAACTGAAAAAGGGGAGGAAGCGTTTAGAATTCATGAATCCTTCCACGAAAAAATGGTTAATAAGATTCTAGAAAAATCTCATATTAATGAGGATGAATTATTAAGATCATCCCTGCAAAAGCTATTAGAGTTCTTTAATGAGTTAAAAATCTAATTTTATAAGTAATGGGAAAATAACTTACAAATAGCGAGCTTTAGTTTGGTCCAAACAGGATAGGTTTGGACCATTTCTTTTGTAAGTTGTTTGCAATATGTTACTTGTTTTAAGAATACTTTCGTGAGATAATCAGTAAAATCTTTATCTATAACGAGCGTACCGATTTCTAAACTATATATGAAACTTCTGATATCTAGATTATGAGTGGAAATCAAAGCATGATTATCGATAATTACTACTTTAGAATGAAGAAAGGCTTGATTAGAGAATAGGTAAACCTCAATATCATTACTTACTAATATCGAGGCATAAGCTAACGTAGCTTGATAAACCAAGGGATGATCATTTTTGCTTGGTATCATCACTTTGATATCGATACCTTTATGCTTAAGATATAATAAGGCATTTAGAAAACGATCATTAAGGATTAAGTAAGGGGTTTGTAAGTATACTCTTTCGTTTGCTTGATAGAGTTCTTCTAACACTTTATTTTCGATTAAATCTATATCACTAATATCTACACCACTAGATATAACTTCGACGATTTTACTGCCTAGGAATTCTTGTTTGATTAAGTATTTATCAACTTCGACTTTTCTTTTTAAAGCATACATTAAATCCGCTAAGAAGCGTTTTTCAATTATTTCTACCGCATTTCCAGTGATTTTTAGTGCACTATCCACCCAGATACCTAGTTTCTGATTTTTACCTAAATATTTATCGCCAATATTAAACCCAGTTAAGTAAGCAATTTTGTTATCGATAACCATTACTTTGCGATGGTTGCGATAGTTAATACCAGTAAAGATTTTTAAGAAAGGAACGAGTTTTCCTCCATGTTTGCGGAATTCGTTAAGATATTTCTTTTTTATCTTAATAGAGCCTAACTGATCATATAAAATAATAACTTCCACTCCACGTTGTAAACATTTTGTTAGTTGATTAAAAAACTCTTTCCCAATTTCATCAGTATTTAAAGCAAAAAAACTGATATGAATGTAATTTTTCGCTTCGTTTAGTTCCATAAACATATCATCGAAGAATTTTTTACCATTTGTGAAAAACTGAAGGTCATTACGACTAGTTGTTTTGCTGTTACTTAAGGTAGGAAGGTTTTCAAGGTCAATCTTTCGTTTTTTAATGAGTTTTCTCTGGGTATAATCATCAAGTACATTTAAAATATAGAATAAAGGTGTTAAAACAGGTATAAGTAATGTTAGTAATACTAAATGATAATATAAACTACTATTAATGCGTTTATAAAGTAATAGTCTTAATCCAAAGAAGAAGTTAATGAGATATATAGTTAGGATAATAACCATAATTACCTCCAAAAAATAACGCACCTTAATTCACTATTAAGGTGCGTTATTTAACAAATAATATGTATAATTTAGGTTATTTACCTAATATTTGTTTTGCGATATTTAAATATACTAAGCCATTGTACTCATCTAAACCATAGATGGAATGATGACCATTTCTTGGTTGGGCAAGTTCTAGTTTACCTAAGAGCGGTACACCAAGTTGCTTTGCCACTTCTTCACCGCCACCTTGACCAAAGAGATATACTTCAGCACTTGTTTCAGGTGTTCTAAAGAAGGACATATTTTCAACTACACCAAGGATTTTGTGATTGAGTTGTTTCGCACCAAAACCAGCTTTGACAGCAATTTGACTAGCGGTTGGGTGCGGAATGGTGACGATAATCATTTCACATTGAGGAATGATGGATTGAATATCAAGGGCAACATCACCAGTTCCTGGTGGTAAGTCGATTAAAATGTACTCAATATCATCGTCCCACTTTACATCATAGAAGAAATGCTGCAACATCTTGTGTAACATGGGACCACGCCACATTAATGGTCGATTATTTTCAATGAAGAAGGCGGTACTAATAACTTGCACACCCCATTTTTCAAAGGGGATAATCTTTTCATCATCTGTACCTTTAGGTAGTTTAATCTCTAAATCCATTACACTAGGAATGGATGGTCCGTAGATATCAGCGTCGATTAATCCGACCTTCACGCCTAACTTCGCTAAAGTGACGGCTAAGTTAGCGGTTACGGTTGATTTCCCAACCCCACCTTTACCACTAGCAATACCGATATAGCGAATTTTCTTTTCTTTATCCAATACAGTACCTTTTTCTTTTGGTGTAAGGTCTTCTAACTCAAGTTTTAAACCACTAAATTTTAAATCAATCTTGATTAATTTTGTTAAATGAACTTTAAATTGCTTTACCTCTGGGGCATCTTTATTTTCTAAGGCTAGAATTAGGACGACCCGATTATTTTCCGTATCGATACCTAAATGACGGATTCCTCCAGTTTCTTTGAAGGTTTTTCCGCTGGATGGGTCTCGCAGTGCTTCAATCTTTTCCCGTAATTCCTGAATCGTTACCATAAAAACATCCTTTCTATTTACGTTCATTCTTTATTTTAACACTAATGAAAAGAAAAATAAACTAATATAACCTCACCTAGCGTATTATTGGAATCTTCCGTTCGTCTTGGTTATCTGTTAAATGATAGATTTGACTAACATGGAGATCAAGTTTTACTAAGTCATAATTTTGACGGGTAATATTGGTAACGATAGGGATGGTGCTTATTTTTTTCAGTTTTTGAATGATAGGTGTTTTTTCTTTTCTAAATCCTAATATTCTTATACATTTTGGACCATTATGAATATTGTAGGCTTCAACTTCTTCTTTGGTGATGTTATTTAAAATGTGCGTTAAAGAACGTTGAATTCTTCCTTTAGTGTAGCGTTTTGAAACGAGGGATGTTACGAGTTCAGCAAAAGTATTTGATGTCTTTACAGCCTTAATTATCGCTTTTTCGAGACCTTCAGTGATATCATGGATCTGATGAAGTTCGTATTGTTTAGCTAGAATTTGATACTTGAGATAAGGGTAGTATTGTTCCCAATAGTGAAGGGGCTGTGTACTAAGGGCTTCTAAAGTATAAGGTGGTACAACATTACTGATATTTTGGTTTTCTTTCACAAGTTTACGAATGGCGGTGGCACTCGCGAAATAGTTATGGGTGATTTCCGTATCATGATACATATTACCAAGTCTTGTGATAGTTTGATACTTAATATTTGGGTTAATTCTTTTAATTTGTCTAATATATTGTATACCTAAAATATCATTGGATTTAAACTCTAGATTAGTATTTATAAGGGCTTTAAGGGCAAGCTCAGCTGCTTTAGGGTAACTATATCCTTCGTCAAGATAAATCTTAATTTTATCATCAAAGGCAGGATTATTGATAACTTCAGCATTTTCTGTTAAAATTAAATAATCATTGGATTCGCTACCAAAGACAATTTCGCTTACGCCACACTGATTAAGTAGGTAAATTGCGCCATAACTAAATAAATCGGCACTTGCCACTGCATATAGATAAGGTAATTCGATGACGATATCACACCCAGCTTCTAAGGCTAGGGCAGTGCGCACATGTTTATCTAAGATGGCAACATCACCTCTTTCGGTGAAGTTACCACTCATTACCGCAATGAGGACATCACAATTAGTTAAACGTTTAGTTTCTTGTAAATGGTATAAATGACCATTATGAAAGGGATTATATTCAACAACAATACCTGCGATTTTCATAGCATCACCCAAAATATATGATGATTATATCTTATCATGAAAAAAGATTAAATTTAAGCATTTAAGTTTATAATAATAGTGATATTTTACGGATTTTTCCTTAATAACTTGAAAAAAAGTTGACATTTAAGCGTAAAAAATATATAATTTTACTGTTGCATCGAGGTGATAACCATGAAATATTATATTAATCAGTTGATTAAAGAAGGGACGGAGCCCTTTGAAATCAATGAAACGGTTGATTTCTCAGAAGTAGCACAAACCCATCGAGAAATTCGCCGGATATCACCTGTAAAAATCACAGGCACGGGTAAATTATCAGGAACCGAAGTGATTTTTGATTTACACATTTCTTGCGATGTGATTTTGCCATGTGCATTAACGCTTGACGATGTGAACTACCATATGGAAATCGATACGATAGAATACTTCACATTTAAAGAAGATGCGAAAGAAGAAGATTATGATTTCGATATGAATATCGTCAAGGGACCAGTAATTGAACTAGCACCAGTCATCTGGCAAAACATCGTTGTTAATATCCCCCTTCGTGTCGTTAGTGAACATGCTTACGAAAAGATAAAAAAAGAAGGAGCGGATTACAAGATTTTCACTGAGGAAGAATTTGAAAAAGAAAAGTCCATTGATCCGCGCTTTGCGATTCTTAAAGATTTATTAAATAAGTAGAGGAGGTGCTAAAATGGCTGTACCTTTTAGACGGACATCAAAAGCTGCGAAACGGAAGAGAAGAACTCATTTCAAGCTTGAAGTTCCAGGATTAGTAAAATGTCCAAACTGCGGTGAATACATTAAACCTCACCATGTATGTGGAGAATGTGGATATTATAAAGGAAAGGAAATTATTTCAGTAGAAGCTACTGAATAACAATTGGCGCATATTATTAGCGCCTTTTTTATTTTCTACTCGTTTTGTCGAATTTTGACTGCTTTTTTCGTTTTGTCGTTGTTGAAATTTTTTGTCGTATTACTTTATAATATGTAAGTGAGTTTTATAAGGTGGAATGATTAATTATGGAGAAAGAATTAATCTTTTATTTTGCTGTCCTTCCTTTCTTTATTACTGCTATAATCGTCATTGATTTACACTTTGCCTATAAGGCGAGATTCGCTCCTAATGCTTTAAAACGTACGATTATTAGTTTTTCTGTCTTCATTTTAACTTTCATCTTATATTATTTTAAAGCATACCCAATAATGGGGTTTGAAATCTTGATTATCTACTTATGTTTAACACGGATGGAGTATAAGCATATTACCTTTATCTTCTTACTTGGTTTAATTATGGGTACTTATTTTAAACATTATCTCTTTCCTTTATACATGATTCTCATCATGTTGAGTTATAACTTATATATCAATAAGCACAAAGAATTTCGCATGCGGGTGTTTTTAATTAATATTTGTTCAATCGTACTGCTTAATCTTGAACTTTTTATCATGCAGATACCTCTTTTTGAAGTCCTTATCATAAATGGTACATGTATCTTCTTCTGGACCATTATAAGTGTTACTTTGGTGTACTTTCATGTTCGTAAAGGAAATTATGAAAAGTGTATTAGTAGGAAGTATTATGATCAAATTACTAAAATTCCTAACTATCATAGTTTAGTTCATGATACTGATATGCTTCTAAAAAAGAAAGGACAAATCGGGTTACTCTTAATCAATATCGATCGCTTAAAAGATATCAACAAATTATATGGGAAAGACTTGGGTGATAAAGTTTTAATTGAAGTCGCTACAATAATTAACGAACTAGTTCAAGATTTTGGTAAGGTTTATCGTTTATCAGGAGATAGTTTTTGTGTAATTGCCACGAACGAGAATTATCAACGAGTCAAGACTATGAGTGAAAAAATTCGCTTAACAATTGAAATAAAAGAGTTGTTTTATGATAATAATAAAATTAAGCTTAATGTATCAATTGGTGGGTACTGTGGTAATGCTGAAAGTAATAAAATAGATGACTATTTAGAAATTGCCCAGGAAAGTCTCGTTGGTTCCAAGATGGCAGGACGTAATCGCATTGTGATAAATAATCGTATGGTAGTTTATTCCTAATTTTGCCAAATTATGGTATAATCTTTATACCAATGTCTTTAGGAGGTTTATATGGAACTCAACAAATATATCGACCATACGTTGCTTAAACCTGAGGCCACGGTTCAGGAAATAATCAAACTCTGTGAAGAAGCACGTAAATACGACTTTAAGAGTGTTTGTGTAAATCCAAGTCATGTTAGTTATGCAAAAGAATTATTGAAAGACACAGGAGTCTTAGTTTGTACCGTTATTGGCTTCCCATTAGGCGCAACGACTACTGCAGTAAAAGTATTTGAAACAAAAGATGCCATAAAAAATGGTGCTGATGAAATCGATATGGTTATCAATATTGGTCGGGCGAAAATTGGTGATTATGAGTATATTGAAGATGAAATTCGCCAAGTCGTAAAAGCAGCAGAAGGACGAACGGTTAAAGTAATTATTGAAACTTGCTTATTAACCGATGAAGAAAAGGTTAAGTGTTGTTTAGCTGCTAAACGAGCAAACGCTCATTTTGTTAAGACCTCAACTGGTTTTTCAACAGGTGGGGCAACCATTAGTGATATTAAACTAATGCGTGAAACCGTTGGTCCTGATATGGGAGTTAAGGCAAGCGGTGGTGTTCGTACAAAAGAAGACGCCTTAAAAATGATAGAAAATGGAGCCACACGGATTGGAACAAGTAGTGGCGTAAGAATTATGGAGGAGGAATATCATGGCGATACCAACACCGCATATTAGTGCGACGAGTAAGGATCTAATCGCGGAAACGATTTTACTTCCTGGCGACCCTCTACGGGCCAAATTTATTGCGGATAACTTCTTAGAAGATGTTATTCAATTCAATGCGGTTCGCAACATGTTAGGTTTTACTGGTACATATAAAGGAAAACGCATATCCGTAATGGGAACAGGAATGGGGATGCCTTCCATAGGCATTTATAGTTACGAGTTAATCAATTTCTACGGGGTTAAAAATTTAATTAGGGTAGGTTCTTGTGGTGCTTTACAACCATATCTAAAGTTATACGATATCATTATCGGCATGAGTGCATCAACAAACTCCAACTATTTGCATCAATATAATTTACCAGGTACCTTTGCCCCTACTGCAAGTTTTGAATTATTAGAAAAAGCTGTCAAAGTCGCAAGAGAATTAGGCGTAAGATACCATGTAGGTAATATCCTCTCAAGCGACACATTCTATGATGATGATTCAGAAGCATGGAAGCGGTGGGCAAAGATGGGAGTTTTAGCAGTTGAAATGGAAGCAGCTGCTTTATATGCCAATGCGGCAAGAGCTGGTGCTAATGCCTTAACCATTCTAACTGTATCGGACTCCTTAGTCACCCATGAAGAAACAACTGCAGAAGAACGACAAACAGCTTTCACTAATATGATGAAGATAGCTTTAGAATTGTAGGTTGGTTATTTATACCAACCTTTCTTGTATATTAAAGTATTATAAAAAAATTAATAATACTAATAGAATTCTGATAAGAAGGTGAATAGATGAAACGTGTCGAGCAAAAAATAGCGGGATTAAATGTTACGCTTATTCAAACAACGAAATTTAAGACCATTGACTTTATCTTAAGTTTCCGCAGTAAACTTAGTCCAGCTAATGTGACCAAACGGGCTTTATTATCACAAGTTTTAAAAGCCGCAACGGTTAATTACCCATCTAAGATGGAAATAAGTCGAAAACTTGAAAGTTTATATGGAGCTAGTTTAGGTGGCGCTGTTAATAAACAGGGTCTACTCCATATCATGTCTTTCCGGATGTCCATCATTAATGATAATTACTTGTTAGAAGATGTTAACTTACTAGAAGAAAGTTTTAAATTCTTCCATGAAATCATTTTTCAACCAAAATTAGAAAATGGTGAATTTTTATCTAAAGTTGTTAATGAAGAAAAACGTTTATTAAAGGATCAATTCCTCGCTATATATGACGATAAGATTCGTTATAGTTATAATAAATTAATTGATATCATGTGTGAAAATGAGTTATATCGCCTAAAACCGATTGGTCGCATGGAAGATTTAGATAGTATTACTTCTGAAAATCTATATGAAGAGTATCAAAGAATGTTAAGAGAAGATACTGTTGACTTCCTCATTATTGGTGATTTAACAGAAGAACGTGTATTTTCATTGATTAATAAATACTTCAAATTTGACGAAAGACCAGTGATTAACGAAGTCGTAGATACTGAAACCAAAGAAGTACGTGAAGTAAACCGTGTCGTTGAAGTAAAAGATGTTACCCAAGCGAAATTAAACATTGGTTTTCGCACCAATATTACTGGTCTAGATGCTGATTATTATCCACTCCTAGTGTTAAATGGTTTATTGGGAGTATACCCACATTCATTGTTATTCCGTAATGTTCGGGAAAAAGAAAGCTTATGTTACTATATTTCTAGTACCATCGATAAGGGTAAAGGTATCATGGTTATCTTCGCAGGAATTGATAAAAATGATTACCAAAAAGCCTATGAACTTATTCTCAAGCAATTAGAAATGCTTAAGAAAGGTGAGTTCAGTGAACAAGATTTAGAAAACACTAAGAAAGCATATATCAATGATATTCGCCAAATTATAGATAACCCTATTGATTACTTATTAGCAGAATATTCTGGTTATCTATATGATGAACCATTTAGTGTTGAAAGTTTAAGTAATAAAGTAAATAATGTAACGAAAGAAGATATCATGCGCGTTGCTCAAAAGATTCAAGAAGATACTGTTTTTCTTTTAACTAGTGAAGAGGTGAAATAAATGGAAAAGTTAGTCTATGACACCTTGAAAGAAACTTTGTATTACGAAAAACTACCTAATGGGTTATCTGTTTATTTATTACCCAAGAAGGGTTTTAATAAATACTACGCGACGTTTACCACAAAATACGGTTCAACTGATAATACTTTTATACCCATTGGTCAAAAAGATTACATAACTGTTCCTGATGGCATTGCCCACTTTCTCGAACATAAATTGTTTGAAAGTGAGGAAGGGGATGCATTTCTGAAATTCACGGAATATGCGGCCAATCCGAATGCTTATACGGGTTTTAATCGTACGAGTTATCTCTTCTCTTGTACTTCATATTTTGAAGAGAATTTAAATCTTCTGTTAGATTTCGTACAAGACCCCTATTTTACCGATCAAAACGTAGAAAAAGAAAAGAACATTATCGCACAAGAAATCAGTATGTATGATGATAATCCTGATTGGCGGCTCTATTTTCAAACTATTCAAAACATGTATCATGAACATGGCGTGAATGTCGATATTGCAGGAACGAAAGAGTCGATTTATAAAATTACCAAGGAAATGTTATATGATTGTTACAACACCTTCTATCATCCCGCCAATATGTTACTTTTTGTGGTAGGCGATTTTGATATTGAAAAAACCATGGAATTAATTCGCGCTAATCAAGCTAAGAAGCAATTCCCTCAGTTCAGTGGAGTAGAACGAAAATATGTTTTTGAAACAAATGAAGTAAAAGAAAAAGAATCCGTCCTTAAAATGGATATTATGACACCAAAAGTTGCAGTGGGTATCAAGAATCATGAGTCGAAGTTACAAGGAAAAGAACTCATGAACTTCGAAATCGCCTTAGAAATCATCTTTAATTACTTATTTAGTAAAAGTAGTTCTCACTACCAATACATGATTGATAATGAGTTAATTAATAATACTTTTGGCTATGAAATTACTTTAGAATACTCTTATGGTTTTGCGATGGTCTATACCGATACAAATAAACCAGAAGAGTTCAAAAAGTATGTGATTGATGTATTATTAAAGGCAAAAGATTTAAAAATACCAGAAGAAGATTTTGTACGTATTAAAAACAAGTTATTAGGTTCATCACTACGGGCGTTAAACTCACCAGAAGCGATTGCGAATAACTTTGCTAGGTTTCAATTCAATGATATGAACTTCTTTGAAGCGATTATGGCATATGAAGCAATTACCTTAGCGGATGTCGAAAAAGCCTTAAGTTTCTTCGACGAAAAAGCAATAACAACTAACATAATTCTACCTAAATAAGAGTCTAAAGAGTTTTCTTTAGACTCTTTTCTTAAGTAAAAAATGTTTATTCTTAGAAAAGATATGTTATAATAAGTAAAAGAAATTGAACAAGTGAGGGTGACACCATGGAACAATATTTGGAATTATGCCGACATGTGTTAAAAAATGGAACCCGTAAAGAAGATCGGACTGGAACGGGAACCATTTCAACTTTTGGTTATCAGATGCGTTTTGACTTATCAAAGGGCTTTCCGCTGCTTACCACCAAGAAGTTACATATCAAGTCGATTATCTATGAACTATTATGGTTTATCAAAGGAGATACTAATATTAAGTTTTTACAAGATAATGGGGTAAGAATCTGGAATGAGTGGGCTGATGAAAATGGCAATTTAGGACCCGTTTATGGTCATCAATGGCGCAAATGGGAAGCAACGGATGGAGGAGTTATCGATCAATTGAGTAATGTGATTGAAGAGATTAAGCGTAACCCCAACTCACGACGGTTAATCGTCTCGGCTTGGAATGTAGGTGATTTAGATAAAATGGCACTTCCACCTTGTCATTTACTCTTCCAATTCTATGTAAGCAATAATAAACTATCTTGTCAGTTATACCAACGGAGTGCTGACATCTTTTTAGGTGTGCCGTTTAACATCGCAAGTTATAGTTTACTCACAATGATGGTAGCCCAAGTTTGTGGTTTAGAAGTCGGCGAATTCATCCATACTCTTGGTGATTGTCATATTTACTTAAATCATCTTGAACAAGTAAACTTACAATTAACAAGAGAACCACGGTCACTACCACAAATGTTGATAAATCCAGATGTTAAATCCATCTTTGATTTTAAATATGAAGATTTTACTTTAATTGGTTATGACCCTCACCCTCATATTAAAGGCGAGGTAAGTGTTTAATGTTTTCGATTATAGTAGCATTTGATAAGAATCAACTGATTGGAAAAAATCATGAACTACCCTGGCATTATCCTGAGGATTTACAGTATTTTAAAGAAGTTACTTGGGGCAAAAAAGTAGTTATGGGGCGCATTACGTATGAAGGTATTGTGAAGAAGTTAGGTAAACCTCTACCTAATCGCACGAATATCGTCATTAGTCGCAAAGAAGTACCTAATGTGGAATGGTATCCAAGTGTTGAACAAGTTATTGCGAAATATGAAGATAGTGAGGAAGAAATTTTTATCATTGGTGGGAAAACTATATATGAACAGTTTCTTCCTGTAGTCACACGACTTTATATCACCCATATTAATAAAGAATTTAGCGGTGATACTTATTTTCCTAAGTTTAATTATGCAGATTTTATCTTATTAAAAGAGCGCATTAGCGGTGATTTGCGCTTCGCTGTCTATGAAAGAAGGGGTAACAAATGAATCGGATTTATATTTTTCCCTATGTTCTTATTCTAACGTTTATATATTTATATGTGACAAAGCCTTTTACCTTTTTAGAAGTAATCCTTGCTTTACTTATATCGACGATAATGGTGATATTGTTTCATTTAGTAACAGTTTTTATCCAAGGCAAATATTTAGTTTATCAACATAAACGAGGCAAGAATATTACACGGGAAAAGATTTTTTTAAAGATCAATAAATATTTAAAAACAGTCAATAAATTTATGCGCATTCATATACGTGTGCATAATCTAGAAAATTACGACCCTAATAAAACCTACCTCATTACCCCCAATCATCAAAGTAACAATGATGTGACAGTTCTTCTTGATGTGTTTAAACAACCAGTCGCCTATGTGGCAAAGGCAGCTATTTCGAAACTACCTCTTGTGAAAGATTGGATGGCATTGACTGGGTCAGTCTTTTTAAATCGTGATAATTTAAGAGAACAAATTGGTGTGATGCAAGAAGTAGAACAGATGTTGAATAATAAGGAAAGTATCGTTTTATTCCCAGAAGGAACGCGATCTTTTAAAGCGGAAATGAACGCCTTTAAACCAGGTTCTTTTAAATTAGCTTTAAAGACGAAGGTTGATATTCTTCCCATAACGATCAATAATACTTATAAAGTTAGAAAGAATTTTCCCTTTAAAACGACGATTGTGGATGTCTATATTCACGAAAGTATTCCTTATGAAAAGTATAAAGATTTAAAAACGACGGAAATCGCCGAACTAGTTCAAAACATTGTTGAATCCAAAATTATCTATGATTAATAAAACCCCTCTATTATGAAATTGCTTCTAGCTTTTAGATAACATAAACAAAATGTTATTTACAGAAAACTTAGCCGAAAGCCCACGACTTTAGTCGTTGGGATGAAGACTTATTAGATACTTGACACCTATCTAATATTATTGCTATATTATAATTAGATAGGTGGTGAATATCTAATGAATGATAAATATATACACAAAGAAGGTATTGTATATCTTAACCAATATCATATAGTGTTTTGTCCTAAATATAGAAGGAAAGTATTGGTTGGTAATATTGAAAAAGATTTAAGACAAATATTTTATGATATTGCAAAAGAAAAGAATGTTGAAATAAAAGCATTAGAAATAATGCCCGACCATGTTCATATGTTTATAAGTTTTGACCCACGACAACCACTGCATGAATTAATAAGATATTTTAAAGGAACAAGTAGTAGGATATTAAGAAATAAATATCCAGAGTTAAGAAGTAGAATACCTTCTCTTTGGACACGAAGTTATTTTTGTTGCACTATAGGATATATTTCAGAAGAAACAATACAAAAATATATAGAAAATCAAAAAAACGTATAGAAAGGTGGTGAGTTATGCAAGTAACAGTAAAATTTAAAATACTTCCGACTAAAGAACAAGAACAATATTTAAAAGAAACTTAAAATAGTATATATCTACAGTTAATAATATTGTTCAAAGTATGATTAATAATAGACATATAAAACTAACGTCAAAAGATATTGAAGCAAATCTACCAAGTGCAGAAAAAATCAAGCTATACAAGATGCTAAAAGTGTTTATAAAAAATATAAAAAGACCAAGAAATTATCAATACTAAAGAAACCAGTATGTATATGGAATAATCAGAAGTATAAAATAAATGACTGTTTAAGTTTTCCTGTGTTAATTGATGGAAAATCACAAAGAATTAAAGTAAAGATGTTATTATCAGACTATCAAAAACAGCAATTAAATAACAAATTAGGCTCATTA